>MDTB01126521.1_pt1 | contig 16950 bp, 15 predicted proteins | sample 811161 | NCBI WGS metagenome assembly MDTB01 (sample SAMN05326650, study PRJNA326480) | marine metagenome | isolation source: seawater | place: Mediterranean Sea | collected 2009
GGTAATCCACCTCCAATGCTCTTTCCTACGCACGTTAAATCCGGATCAACACCAAAGTGCTCCATTGCAAACATTTTTCCGGTCCGGCCAATGCCCGATTGGATCTCATCAGCAATTAAAACAATATTATGCTCATCGCATAACTCTCGTAAAAATTCGATAAACTCCGATGTTGCAATGTTGTATCCTCCTTCACCTTGAACTGGTTCAACGAAAATTCCCGCAATCTGATCCGGTGGACAATCACTTCTAAAAAGTGTCTCAAATGCCAACTTTGTGTCTTCAAGAGTGATACCACGAAACTTATCTGGGAACGGAAGGCGATATATTTCGCCGGGAAATGGCCCAAAGCCTTGCTTAAAAGGGACCATACGCGCACTCAATGCCATTCCCATATACGAACGACCGTGATAACCATTTGTGAAAGTAATTAGCGCGGGTCTTTTTGTATGATAGCGAGCCACTTTTACCGCATTTTCAACGGCCTCTCCACCTGCAGAAAAGAACATAGATTTTTTTTCAAAATCGCCTGGATAAACTGAATTAAGCCTCTCAGCGAGTTCTATGTAACTTTCATAAGGAGTGACCTGAAAACAGGTATGAGTCAGTTTATCTAGTTGTCCCTTGATAGCCATAACTATCTTTTCGTGTCGATGACCAACGTTTTGGCAACCTATTCCGCCACAAAAGTCTATATATCGCTTGCCCTCAACATCCCAGATTTCTGCGTTTTGCGCTTTATCCGCAATAAACGTTGAGGAGTAAGCAATAGCTCGCGCTACAGCATGATCTCGGCGAAGTTCAATTTCCTGATTTGTTCGCATGAAAATTTATCCTCGTGAATATCAATTGTGATTTTTTATCCGTATACATATGCTGGCAACCAGGTCGCCAAAGCGGGCCATTTAAAAACCAAATAAATTGCAATAACTTGAAGAATTACAAATGGTATAATTCCTTTGTAGATGTCTTTCATATCAACATCTGGTGGGCTAATCCCCTTAATATAGAACAGCGCGTAGCCTACTGGCGGCGTCAGAAAAGAAGTCTGCAAAGTGACCGCTATCAAAATCACAAACCAAACAAGTACTGGTTTATCAACCACTCCATAACCACTTATAGCAAGGTCCATAGAGCCAACTACCGGTGCGATTAGCGGAAGAACTATAAAGGTAATTTCAATCCAATCTAGGAAAAATCCAAGAAGAAAAACACAAAAAATAATAAATAAAATAACTCCATTATCGCTAAATGGCAATGAAGTTAGGGCCTCTTCTATAATTTCATCTCCACCTAACGCCCGCACAACAAAAGCGAACACACTGGCTCCCACAATTATGCAAAATATATAGCCCATTGTGTTGAAGGTCCCGCGTAAAGATTCCTTCAGCATTGGAATATTCAGCTTACCGTAAAAGCCTGCTAATACCATTGCGCTTAATGCGCCAACCCCGCTCGCTTCTGTTACGGTTGCGATGCCTGCGATAATTGATCCTAAGACCAAAAACATTAGTGCCAATATTGGAACTGCATCTAAAAGTACTCTCATTAAAGTCTTAAGACCTACGGGCTGCCTATCTTCAGCTAGTGGAGCGGAAGATGGTTTTATGAATGAGAAGCACAAAATGTAGATAACGTATAAAACCGCTAACATTAAACCCGGGATGAAGGCTCCCATGAAAAGGTCTCCAGCCGGCAAATTTATCTGATCAGCCATAAACACCAACATAATTGAAGGGGGAATAATTATACCCAAACAACCTGAAGCTGCCACTGTTCCAGTTGCCAGTTCCTTTGAATAGCCTTGATTTATCATGATAGGTAAACTCAAGACACCCAGTAGCACGACCGATGCGCCAACGATTCCAGTACTTGCTGCCAATAAAGTTCCAATCAGCGCCACCGTGATTGCCATTCCACCTCTCACATTCCCAAATAATTCTTGAGTGGATGTAAGAAGTCTTTCAGCTATGCCGGACTTCTCCAACATAAATCCCATAAAAATAAATAATGTACCAGCTATTAGAATCCAGTTGGTCATCACCGCATAAATCCGCTTAACAACTATACCAAAGTAAAAAAAATCTAAACCGGTAGCAGTATCCCAATACTGGTCCGAAATCATAGCGATAATGGTGAAAAGAATTGAAACACCAAAAAGTGTGTATGCAATATGAAAACCAACTAAAAGCATTACGCAAAAAGTGGCAAAAAGTGATGCCAGGAGTATCGATTCAACAAACATTAGTTTGCTTCTCCTTTAATTTCATAAGCTGTAAAATTATTGCTATTGATCTAGCAACTGTGGCTACGCCAAACAGGGCAAAAGATATTATAATAACAGATTTGATGATCCATCGGTTGGGAAGACCACCAGGGTCGATTGAGCCTTCCGCTGTGACATAAGCACGAACCATGAAAAACCATGAATGATATATAATGACTATAATAAAGGGAAGTAAAACAACAACGTGGCTAACGAAATCAATCCAAAGTTTTGTTTTTTCTGAATACTTATTGTATAAAAGATCATTGCGCACATGCGTTTGCAAGGATGTACAGTATGAAAATCCCATCATGAAACCGAATGAATATATATGCCACTGTAGCTCATCAAATCCCAAGCTCGAAATACCTAAGACATAACGAAGAAAAACTGAAGTACACACAATCGCTACCAGGAAAAGTGCTAGCCAACTTATTATGTTCCCGAGAGCAATTATCTGCTTCTCTACATTATCAACAAGCGTCAACATAAACTCACTCAGACTAAAAATTGTAATTGAAAGCGAAGCGAGCCGGAAGCTCGCTTCACCAATTTGCAAGTCAAACTTATACTAATCCCACAAACTGTTACGACCAATAGAGCCTACGTTCTCCCAGCTTTTATAGTCTTCCATAAATGCTGTAAGATCATCCATCAACATTTTGACCTCAGGATCGTCCACCATTAGTTCAGCCATCGTTTCATTAAACGCTGCTCTCATAGCTTTCAGCATTTCGTCATCAAACTTTACAATTGTAACGCCTTTTTCCTCTTGTAGGGTCTTAAGAGCTGCATTTTGAATAGCATTTGAATGTGTCATTGACCAAACATTTGCCTGCCTAACTGAGGCTTCCCACTGCGCCTGCTGAGTTTCGCTCATGCCGTTCCATACATCCATGTTCATAACTATTTCGATGATCGTGTAGGGTTGATGCCAACTTGGCATATGATAGAATTTAGCCACTTTGTGCAATCCAGCCTCTAGGTCGTTTGCTGGAAGGCCCATCTCAGCGGCATCTATAACACCTTTTTCAAGGCCTGGGAAAATCTCGCCGAAAGGAATAAGTGTAGGAATGGCGCCTAGCTTTGTTACTGTTCCGCCTGCAAATCCACCAATTCGGATTTTTGTTCCTTCCCAATCTTCAACCTTTTCTATTTTTTTTGTGAACCAACCTGCGCCCTCATTGGCATAGATCGCTAAAGGCCATACTTTAACGTTATATCCAGCATCTTGGTAAAACTTTTCCCAAAGCTTTGTTCCATTGCCTTCATACAACCAACCGAGCATTACATGTGGTTCTGGCCCAAATGGCATTGTACAATATGGAATAGCTTCTTTAAGCGATCCACCAAGGTATGCCCCGCAGGTGTAGCCTGCTTGCACTTGGCCATCTGAAACGGCTTGGTGGATGTCAAAAGCAGGCATTAACTCGCCAGGCTCATACATTTTAAGCCTCATGTTTCCACCTGAAACCTTCTTAAGGACATCTGCGAAATATACCGATGTTGATCCCGTGATTGGAAGATTTGTTCCAAAAGCAGACGGCGTTTTGAAAGTAATCTTTTTATCTTCCGCTGTAGCACCTCCAGCTAATCCTACAAATGCCAAAGCTACCGCGGACCCTTTACAAGCCCGTAAAACTTGACCGATCATATGTTGATACATGTTAAATTTTCTCCCTTATTCAACAAAATATTTTTATTTGTCACATTCAAAGGTATCAATCATGTGACAGATACCACATTACAAAAAAAATTTCGGTTTGATACATTTTTTTACTATTTTTTACCCCTCTGTCATAAAACTTTTTACCTGATGTACATCGGATGTCGTAATTGTTAAGACAATTCCCTTCTTAGCCTAAGAGCTAAATACTCAAACTATTTGTGACAAAAACAATTTATGGAAAGAACCCACGCAAACTTGTTAGTTGTTCAACCACGCTAGAAATCGTTGGATCTTTCAAATTCGGCAGCATGTAAATAATCAAAAGCACTGGCTTGGGCGCTTCTTGTATCAAGTCAAGAAGCGACCCTCGCTTTGTAATTTTTTGTTTAAGAGTTGACGAACTTTTACTCCAGCACCGTCCGCACCTAATGTGACCTCTAAGTAGTCAAGGCCACGTGGATCGCTTGCCACATTTCGTTGAATTTTTTGAAGAAGATTTTTATCTTCATTAAATGCCGCCACCACGCTAGCCTTAGTTTTATCAGCAATCTCTTGGCTAATTTCTGGGACGTCAAAAGCCGCACCCCAGAAGTAGTGAGTGTGGTTTGCTATCGAAGGCGTTACTATATGGCACCCTCGCATGATAAAATCAGATCTTTTGCCATGATCCGGCTTCGGGTCATGTACGTTCCAATCTGAAAAGGATATCGCAAGCGTTGGCATTTTTCCCTTTTGCATGCGCTTGATAGGCTTATCTTCAGGCAAACCCATTCCTGCACAAAATAGCGGTGATAAGGGTGCAAGATCAAATTCTTGCTCGTAACAAATTGCTTCGCCCTCCCAAAACGTTTCAGGCGCGGTTATCCAATCGTTTTGCTTAAAAGTATTTTTGTGCAAAAATGCTATGTGGGTCAGATCCATCACATTTTCACGTATTAAAATCCAGTTTGCCGCCACTTCCATATATCCAGTTATGAAACTCCAGTTTGAATCGGTCTGATAAGAAACGTCTGGTGGATCCGTTTCAATAGCATCCACATCGCCCATCCAAATCCAAATAAAAGCTCCCACTTCCTTTACAGGATATGATGGAATTTGAGCAGTTTTGGGCATCATTGTCTGGGTCGGCGCTTTTGTGCAATTTCCTGCGACATCAAATTCCATGCCGTGATAAGGACAAATTATTTTTGTTCCGTTCACATGTCCCTCTGAGAGTGGTGACCATCTGTGTGGACACCGATCATAAAGTGCTGCCGGAGTGCCGTCTTCCAAACGATATAAAACAACCGGTGTTTCGAGCAACCAACGCGATATAGGTTTTGTTGTAACTTCTTTAGTATAGGCCGCCGCCCACCACATATTGCGAGGGTAATTATCTTGCAGCATGCCGTTTGGGATTCGCTGTCCGTTTGCCCGTTGCACTTGCTCATTCATTTAGTGTCTCTCCTAGCTAGGGCGGCATACAAGCGTTCGATCTCTTCAAGTTTCATTTTATAGCTATGATCACCGTCCGGGAATTTACCAGTTCGAACGTCTGTAGCATATTCCAAAAATGCGTTTGTCGCAATTTTAGATATATCAGCATAGCGCTTTGCAAACTTAGGCTTGAAGTTGTCAAAAGCACCCAACAAATCATAACCATTTAGTAATTGGCATGTACCAGCAGCTCCCGCCCCAATAGAAAAAGTAAAAATTGAAACAGATTCGTCTACGGCTTTTCCAACTTCGTACGGCATTGCCTCAATCTCGAGACCAATGGCACCAGCTGCCTCAATCGCTTTAGCATCTTCAACGATATCGAGGGCTCCTTGAGCAGTCCTTCCCTGCATTTTGAATCCACCCATTAAGTGGACTTTATGGGGCAGCAGACCAACATGGCTCATTATTGGAACACCAGCGTCCGCTATGGCCTTTATGATAGGAGCGCCTTCTTTACCAAGTTGTAATTTAAGTGCATCTGCGCCACTTTCTTTCATCATACGTAAGGCATTCGACACTGCAATTTCAGCCGATGCATACGAACCATAAGGCATGGAGGCAATTGTCAAGGTATTGGGTGCACCTTTTCGTACGGCGAGAATGTGCATAATCATTTGATCAACGGTTATCTGAAGAGTGTTCTCATGACCGTGCAGGGTCATTCCCAAGCTGTCTCCAACACCAATAATATCAATACCAGCCCGTTCTGCCCATGCTGCAGACATCGTCTCTCCAACAGCAACCATCGCTAGCCTCTCACCTGCGACTTTTTTAAGGGCTAGTTCTGGAATACTTAGTTTTGCCATCTAGGTCTCACCCTATTGTTATAACGATTTGCTTTAAACCCAGCATAAAAAAATTAAATCACTCGCGGGACATTTTTCGTTTACGTTCACGGGTCCTTTGCGTATCGCCCTCCGTTCCATCGTGGAACGTTGAAAACCATTTATCCCAAGGCATTTCAGGAGTTCCATAATTACACTCAAAATAGCGATGATGGAGCTGGTGAAAAAATTCACCTAATTCTAGGCGGCGCTTATCTCGTACTAAAAGGGCATCAAATCCTGAATGAGACAAGGCAGGGTTCAGAGCAAGTGTGTAGACATGAAACAAAAAATGGACTGGGTGAGAGGGAATGATCAAATGAATCAAAAGTCCTGAGAAATATAATAAAGTTTCCAATGGGTGCATCGAAAGACCACTCCAGGGTCCAGTATTAAGATTTCTATGGTGTACCGCATGAGCAACAAGGTAGAAGGGAGGCCAATGTAAAAATCGGTGCACCCAATAAAAATGGAATCCCTTCCAAAGCAAAATCACCCAGAAAAATACTACAAACCATATTGGATTGTCGCTAAATTGAAAAGCTGGACTCAGTCCAGTATCAAAAGCACGAAAATAAATCACCTCATAAAGTGTCCAGATTGGTACGCCCCAGACAACGGACCAGAAAATATTATCTAGCAACTGATTTCGGAAGGTGAATGTCCCGTTACTACGCATCATTTCGCGGCTATCAAATTTTAATTGTTCACCTTGATTCCGCATAGCCCAAAGCCAGACATGAAGACCTCCCGCGACTGTAAGTATTAAGAATAGATTACGTAAAAACATTCCAAAAATTGCATGCATGCTCCACTGTGCTAAAGAAGGCTGGAGCCAGTTGTAAATTCCGACAGCCAGCGTTAGCCAGATTGTGATAGCGCTGACTGACAACCAGCCCCTTATGAACCAGTTAAGCACCGCGCGAAACCGCGGCGGAAAATGAAAAACAGGCGAATTTGGAAGGGGCAGATCAGGATGATAATTCCAAATCTTGTTTGACCCCTCTTGACTTACAATATCCTCACCTTCTGCATTTTTCATTTTTTAATGTCCGATCTTGCGCTGCTTTTTCATGCGTGCGAGCATTTTTTTGTGGCTTCATGAGTTCAGTTGTGGAAGGAATTACTGAGGTTATCAAGAGGAACATTAGAATTCCCATAATTGCGTTCAAAAAAGCGATGATGACGCTGATAGAAAAAATCACCGAAACGCGGAGATTTGCCCCCTGAAATCGAAACGGCACAAAAGCAAAGTGTCTTGCAGCTAGGCCAAGCGCGTACCAACTGATATGAAAAATGATATGCAAAGGGTGCAGTGGCAGAATTAAATGAACTAGTATAACGGAAAGATAGAGCGCTCCTTCAAATGGATGCATTGACATTTCAGACCATGGCCCGTCATTTTTTTATTACTATGGTGTAGTAAATTAATACGCTTACAAGTCCACTTCCGGCAGGACCCGATGGATAACGTAAAAGTGCAAGCTGTCCCAAAATGGTACCAGCGCGAAAAAAAACAATAAACTAATTTGTTCCATCTTCCCACCTCCAGTTTGGTATTTTGACCGCTGAACACATCCAAAGGAAACCACGCTCATAAGCAGTCCATATCGTAAGGCTAGTTACAAGAGACCAAAACATATTATCGTAAACCTGGTCTTTGAAATTAAATTTTTTCCGATCTGCATTTAATTTACATCATATTCCAGAAATCGATTTTTACACTTTTCAAAGTGTAAAAATACAGATGCAGTCCGCCGGTCCAGCATAGCATTAAAGTAAGATTTATTTGATAAATTTTAACTACCCATAAACCCCAACCTTGACCTATTTCCTTCAATGTTGGGCACACGATGACCCATATAAGAACTATCAACCCTAGGAAATGTCCGCGTACCTATGTACAAATGGAAGAAAAGATAACGCCTCTCACGACGGATAGGGCATTAAAAAGATTGCGGAAGACACCTCAGATTTAAATTTGCACAGCAGGATGATAGTCTCCAATACCTCGATCAACTTCCAGGTTAGGATAACTTTCCGGATATTTCATGTGACGCAGTTCTTTTTCCGGACACTCAAATATGTAACGGATAGATAATCAAATGGAGTAAGTGGTGACGAAAGTTTTGCTTTAAAAACTTAATAAGGCAATTAAAGCAATGAATGGCCAAAATTATCGCAGTTTAATAATTTTTGGCCTAACATTGTAAAATTCACAAAAATACTTTTTGGTGCTCTTAAAACAGAAAATTCTCGAAACAAAAAATTTGCAAGGTTAGTCCTTAAAAGTACAATAAACTCAGCTTGCTTTATTTATTTCCTAACTCTTTCCATGGTTTTGGACTAACGGGAATGGTGGTAATTTTCCCTCGCACAATGGCACCGCTGCTGTCATACATGGGAAGCTTGCAAAGTTTTGAGTGGTAAGTTTTTCCATCTATTCCAATGACTTTGACTTCAGTACCGGGGCCCATTTCTGGATTGTCCATGCGCACTAGCGCAACTCCACATTGCTGATAGGGTGACCAAGTTGAGGAGCAGACGTTACCTACCTTATTGCCTTCGACTAGAACTGAACGACCGCGTTCTGCTATTCCCCCCATCACGCGCATACCAAAGGTCCGCGAACGCTTGTCAGCTTTTTCCAGAGCGGCTTTACCAATAAAATCAGCTTTTTCCATATTTAAAAAATGACCCAGACCAGAATCAAAAGGTGTCGTTGTGCTATCAAACTCGGCCTGACTCATAAGTCCAGCTTCAATTCGGCGCGCTCGAAATACTGGCGTCCCAGTCAGTATCATTTCATGTTTTTGTCCTATTTCCCAAATCCTATTTCCAACTTTCTCTGCATTATTCTCTGGTTGGAGGTAGAACTCCCAACCCAGCTCACTCGAAAAACCGGTGCGGGTTATGATAACTTTCTCCCCTGCTATAGAAACGGTGGCGATGTCAAAATAGCGCCAGGCAGTGGGAAAGTCGCCATCGATAACATCTTTCAAAACATCCATAGATCTTGGGCCCTGAATCTGACTGACCCAGACATTTGGATCAGAGATCGTCACATTGTAATCGGCAGCATGTGCAATATACCACTTAAGCAACTCACCATCAGCCTGTACCATCCAAAACTTATCTTCTGCTAAGCGAAGAATAATCCCGTCCGTGATCATACCACCACTATGGTAGAGAGCGAAATTATAGGAACAACGTCCTACCTTAACAACGCTTACATCGCGGGCAAAAACTCTATTAGCGAATTTTTCTGCATCTGGACCTGAGATTTCCACTGGAAATTCACCGGTGTTGCGCAAAATAACCTTCTGGCGAACAGCCCAATACTGCTCGTCATCGGTGACATGATTAAGACGTTCCGGTGTCATGCGGTTGTTATAAAGTGAGTATTCGGGGTCGAAAGGTAACTCCATATAAGACAAAGGGTGCGACTTCATTATTGAACCCAGTTCAATCGGTCGACGACCTTCAACTGGGATCGCTTTGATTATGTAGCGCTTATTAAGAATGTTGGGATGCATTACTTTTTCCAATTTTCAGGCTTTGTTTAGGCAAATATTTGGTGATTTTGCATTAATCTCTTCCAACATAGTTTTGCAGTGTGCCTAGTTGACTTACTGTAACCTTAACTGAGTCCCCAGCTTTCAGAAAGATGGGTGGGTTGCAGCTGCCGCCAGTACCATCTGGGGAGCCAGTGGCAATTACGACACCGGGACAGAGTGGTAATAGGTTTGATAGATAAGCGATAAGATCAGCTAAGCTAAAAATCATCTCAGAAGCGTTTGCAAACTGCATCAATTTACCATTTAATTTCGTTTTAATTTTTAATTGTTCCAAATTATTAATTTCATCGGCAGTCATGATCCATGGCCCCCAGCTTCCAGAAGCATAAAATTTTTCCCAGCATGTACCGAGTGCTTCATCCAATCACGCACAGAGCCTTTGTTGATTATTGAATAACCTATTATGCGTTCAAGAGCATTTTTCTTACGAATGAAACGTCCACTTTTCCCTATACCTGCTACAATTTCCCCCTCGAAATCAAAACTTTCAGCAGCCTTTCCTGGCGGCATCTGAAGAACAGCGCCATGGCCTATGACAGTTTTACTATGGTGCGAGAAAATATCTATGTTTGTTAGATCAGGCCCTTCCATACCTTCAACTGGATAGGGTTTGTGGTAATTCATACCTGCACAAATTATTTTTTCAGGGTCCGGCATTGGCGTTAAAAAGGCGAGCGCTTTCAAATATATTGCCTTATTATCGCAATGATTACATAACTCCTTGACTGTTTGGGCGGAAATCACACTTTTAACGGTCGGAAACTCATCCGTCATATCCAGTCGAACCATGTAAAAGTCTTCCTGGGTAATGACTCCGTAAAACTCGCGACCGTCAAATGAAATCGATGCTATTCTCATTTGATTTTCTTTGCAAATAAAGCTTCTCGGGCACGCACTATGGCACTTAAAGTTTGATTATAAGGAGCAGTAAGGCCGTGGCGTGCAGCGACTTCGGGCACAATACCATTGATTGAGTCAATTTCGGAGATGCGTTTCGCGATATGATCAAGCCTCATCGAAGGGCTTGCAGAAGGCATCATTGCTGCGAAATCGGTCACGTATTGCACTGGATCGGAAAATGAAAATACTATGCCCTCAGCCATACCACAAGCATGAGCTTCATGCATGCAACCAATGGCAACCTCTCGCCATTCAGGACTTGCCATCAATTCACCCAAGGTGCAGTCGAACACTGTGCAAGGTGCGCTGAGGGTTACGTTGCACAAAAACTTCTCCCAAATAAGTTTCTGGATGTTTTCAAAAGCCTCAGCGTTAAATCCGGCATCCTGCCAGAGTGCAGTGAGAGTAATAAGCCTTTTCGTTATACCGCCTCCCATTTCTCCGAGACGAATGAGTTTCATGGCATTGTGATGCACGAGACCTGGTGCTTTAATGGAAGCTCCAAAGCCATCGGCAACACCTAGAAGCACATTTTCCATCGATATGTGCTTAGCTATACGCTCCCCAGCGCCCAAACCATTCTGAATAGTCAGCACAAGAGCATCGCTTCTTGCAAATCTTGCCACATCTCGAGCCGCCGTGCCCACATCCGACCCCTTCGTTGCAATAACATAAAGATCGCAGATATCCGCTGCTTCTAAATTTGAAACAGCTTGAATACCTCTAACCATTCTATTACCGCTGGCCCCCTCCACATGCAGGCCGCTATCGTTAATAGATCTGACATGTTCTACCCAGGTATCCACGGCCCAGACCACATGACCTGCCTCTGCCATAAATGCAGCATAAATTGATCCCATGGCGCCCACGCCGATGACCGCTATTTTTTGTCGTTTAATTGACGGCTCTTTCATCTTACTTCCTAATAGACAGTATCCGATATTATATCGAATTTCTGTTTTTTAATATTGATTGTAGGTAACTTTTCGAGGCCGTGAAAAATTCAACCGAAACCCCAAAGGATTTTCAAAAGCAGTTAGATAGGCTTTAAAAATCAAAAACACCATCTTTGCAAAAGAAACCAACTCATGAAATTAAACACCACATTTTTATTGCATGATAAAAGGATTGGCAGCAGAAGTTTTATGCGCAATCCAAACAGACTTTACTTGCATAAATTCCTTTATCGACTCCTGCCCACTTTCACGACCCTGACCAGACCGTTTAAACCCGCCAAAAGGTGCCATGAAACTAACAGCACGGTAAGTGTTAACCCAGACAGTACCAGCTTTTAGCTTTTCCGACATCCGCAACGCCCTGCCAATATCTGACGTCCAAACACCTGCAGCTAGACCAAAAACAATATCATTGCCAATCCGGATAGCATCATTTTCCTTATCAAATGGGATGACAGATAAAATCGGTCCAAATACTTCTTCTTGCGCAATGCGCATGTCATTTGACACTTCTGTGAAGATTGTGGGTTCAACAAACCGGTTACCCTTTACACCCTCTCCTGTAAACGGCTTGCCCCCCAAAACGCACTTTGCACCGTCTTCCTTTGCAACATTGATATAGTGCAAAATCTTTTCATACTGCGGCTGCGTAGTAACTGGCCCTACATGTGTGTCGGTCAGCATCGGATCACCAATTTTTGCTTCACTTGCTACTTCAACCAGCCTTTTTACAAACTTGTCGTGGATAGACCTTTGAACTAGCAACCTTGAACCAGCGATACAAGTTTGACCAGTTGCCGCGAAGATTCCGGAGATTGCTCCCATCACCGCAGCTTCAAAATCGGCATCCTCGAATACGATATTTGGAGATTTGCCGCCCAATTCCAGCGTGACTGGCATAATTTTTTTTGCTGCTGTTTCATAAATTTTTTGGCCTGCAAAATCTGATCCAGTGAAAGCTACCTTTGCCAAATCAAGGTGTTCGACCATTGGCGCACCAACTTCTAAGCCATAGCCAGTAATGCAATTCACCACGCCATCAGGAAAACCCGCCTCTTTAACTAAATCCATCAACTCCAGCGTAGAAACTGAAGTAAATTCAGAAGGTTTTATGACGGCTGTATTACCAGCAGCTAATGCTGGTGCAAGTTTCCAAGCCAGTAGAAGAAGCGGCGAATTCCAAGCAGTAATCATACCAATGACGCCCAACGGTTCATATCGTGTAAAATTAAAGATACCAGGTCGATCTGACGGTAAAACTGCTCCTTCCACCTTATCAGCGAGCCCACCATAATAGCGGTACCACTCAGCTAAATATTTGGTCTGGGCGCTCATTTCAGCTATCAGCTTACCATTATCACGGACCTCTAGCTCGCCAAGTCTGCCAGATTCACGCTCAATTATCTCGGCAAGTCGAACCAAAAGCTTGCCTCTGTTTGTTGGACGCATATCCGCCCATTCAACATTTTCAAATGCTGCTTTTGCTGCCTTTACAGCCCTATCCGCGTCTTCGGCAGAGCCGCGCGCAATTTTTGCCCAAACCTCCCCACTATAAGGATTTTCAGTATCAAAATATTCGCGAGTTGCCGGCTCAACCCAAGCACCATTTATATAATGTTGATAAACTTTCATTTGATTTTACGCCTCTATTGAATCTTCCTCATCTGGCTGAAAAACAATTCGACCCATAACGCGCCCATTTGCCAAGTCCTCCACAGCTTGGTTTATTTCTGAAAGCGGCCGCCTCTCAATGGGCATTTGCTTGATTTTACCAGCACGCACCATTTCAATTAACGCACGCAGCTGCGGCGAATTTCCGACATGGCTTCCACGAATAGTCATAGCTTTTTGAGGCAGCCATACTTGAGGCATCAGAAAGTCTCCACCCGCTTGGCCCACAATTATGTAGCGGCCTGATTTTGACAATGCACGCACAGCGATATTTCCAGTGCTGGCACCTCCAAAAGTATCAAGCACGCCGATAAGTCGACCACCCGAAAGTTTTTGTAGTTCCGCAACTGAATTTTCAGATTTATTATTCAAAACCTTTACAGCGCCCATTTCTCGTGCAGCTTCCAGTTTTGCATCATCTATGTCTACTGCAATGATGTTTTCAAAACCCATGGCACGTGCAATCGAAATGGCGTTCAAGCCAAGTCCACCACACCCCATGATAGCCATCCACTCATTGTCACGAAGATCCCCAAGTTTTTCCAGGGCATTGTAGACTGTAATTCCGGAGCAGGCGTGGGGCACTACATCTGCTGCATCAAGGCCATCAATATCAACTAGAAATTTTTCGTTTTCCACTAAACAATGGGTAGCAAAACCACCCTTCTGCTTCAGTCCAATAATCCGCATTAATGTACAGTCGCTTTCACGGTTTTCTTGGCAGGCCTCACACTGACCACAACCAATCCAAGGGAATACAAGAACTTGCTGACCAATTTTTACAGAGCTCACTTCGGGACCAATATCTTCAACTAGACCGGCAATTTCATGTCCAAAAGTCATAGGCAATTCGGCGCCACGTTCGGCAAAAGTTAATTTACCCTCTTCGCCTAAATCCATATAACCTTTTTGGACGTGTAAATCCGAGTGGCAAAGGCCTGCAGCAGTAACACGCACCAGAACCTCTTGACCAACTGGCTTTGGCAAGGTGTTCTTACGTATCTGAAATGGCTTTCCCCAGGTGGTTAAGTCGTAACTAGTATATTGGGTCATTTGCTTTTTTTCGATATTTCCAACGACATGCATAAAAATGTCTACGACAGAAGCAAAAAAAAATAAATTTAAATATGCACAAAATACTATTTTTCAATTTAATTCAAACAACACAAATCTTTTTTTATTTCAGAACTCAGTTCTAATTTCCAGGCACCAGCTTCAATTATAAAACTAATTTCTCTCTGAATTGTCTCTTCAATCGCATTCACGACCTTTACTTTTTACGGTTGCTAGGTGCGTCTGATATTAAGCTTCGTTGCGGTAATATTGGAAGTACCGATCTTCTTAATATTCTTCCTTTATCTGCGAGGCGCAGCTACGCCGAAAATTGGAATAAATCCATGACATTTCCACGTTCACTCAAAGAAATGATAACCGCCGCAATATCTTAATCAAATTGGCACATTAGGTTTACGCCAGCCTGAAGGTCAGCTTTGTCAATAATCCTGCGAGGTCCAAAAGCGCGGGTTGGCAAAGTTAAGTAAAGAAGTGCATTTTCTTCTAAATGGATATGACCTGAATTAGTTCTTTTTGTGCCTGGAAGACTTATCAAAAAAAATTCTTCGCTTAGCATACCCAAGCAGTCAAAATTATGTTGAGATGTTGGCCCATACAAAAATGTTAAATCTAATTGATCATTTTACATTCGCGCAAGCAAACCAATAGAATAGGCTTCTAGGACTCTAAGACGAAATTTACACTGCAAGTTATATGTTTTTTAAGAAACTCGTTTGTTAATTCCTGCGATATAAAAGCCAAATACCCAAAGTAATATCAGAATTAACTTCAACAAAACTTTTCTTTACCCCATATCGCCTGCTCCAGAGCATTAACTGGAGTCCTTACGCGCAACAACAGCTCTCCGCCAGCTTGTATGAGTTTCATACCACTTACCGCGCAATCGAATAGAGAGGTCTCAACCTCGTGCTCTAGAAGCTTATCTGAGACGATAAAGCCGACTGCGGTATCCTCACACAAACAGACGCTGCTCGGATCAATCCAACTTCAGCAATACACATAAAGATTTTTATTTGCTTTAAGTCTACTAAAATTCTTATTTCATCTGAATTTTTGGACAAGAGTAGACCTCCGCCAAAATGAGCTCTACCAGATTGAATTCAGTTTCCCCATTAACATCCTCAAAGTAAAGGTGGCTGGGCCACGGCTCGCGAACGAAATTGTCTGGAGGTAAGTCAATTTGCTCGCATACTTGTTTAATAGCGGCAACATATTCTCTTGCCGAATGCTGCAATTTTGTCTTTGTGATATCAAAATTGTCAATGCTGTTTTTATCAACCTCGCCAGATCCAATTCCTGTTGTTAAAGGAATATTTCTTTGTACGGATTGATCACGGTAAAATGAAACATCAACTTTATCCGCCTCAAGGCGCATCATAAATTTCTGACAAACACTAAACTTTAAGTCTGTTAGTTCTAATAAGTCTATTTTGGGGGACACATTTTTATTTTGTGACGACCTCCGCACACTTCTCTTTTTTCTTTGTACTTTAGCAACGTAATCACCCCTATAATTACAGTCAAAAACTCTACCTTTCCACAAACGGCCATTATCCATTCTCTGGATGGATCTTATCGACATAGACTTACAATTTTCAGGGCCAATGAAAAAAGGTGATCCTGATGCATCTGAAAGTTCAACCCATCCATTTGGAAAAACCGAAAGATGATGCTCTATCCAGGGAACTAAAACTTTATCGGCTAGGTGATCAAGAAGAGCGTTTACATGTTCTGGATCATTCACCACATCTGCTAAAAGAGGTTCCTGTCCATAAATATCTGCGGCCAAACTGTAGGGTGCAGAAATTTGAAGTAATGGCTCCATGCCGGTGAGTTCCTCAGTTGCCCGCAGAATGTCATCTATAATTTTTGGAATTCCGTTACTAAATTTAGGCGTCTTTAGATCAAAGCAGTTGTTTTTATTTAACAAAGCAACATCTGGGTCAGATCCAGGAGGAAACTTGTCAGGATACATCATTTTTTGGCCAAGAACCTCACAGGAAAATGCGTAAAGCGCCCAAGTCATATAAAGTTTTTTTGAGCCTAATAGGCGAGATACAGTTAGGTTGGACCTTACATACCTATAAGGATCAGTTTTATAATATTCAGATGAATTTATGTCATAAAGATCGTGAAGAATAGCCAAGGCCAGCATATGGACCGAAGCGGTAGAATGAACCTCGTTGGTTGGCGCTAGAACAGAAAAGTTTCTGTCAAATTTTCCTGATATTGCAGCATCAAATACTGTACGCATTTCTTCTCGAGCAACTTCATTCCCGGCCTGCCATGACTTTAAGAGCGCAAGGCCCTTGGGATAAGAATAAGTTTCTAAGTTAATCATTATAAACCTTACTTATAGAATTCCAGCCTGTTAGTTCTTAAAATAAATCTCTGCTTGGTAAGTAGTTCAAACAGGATAAATTTATTGGATCTCTAATGTAGGCCCATTATGAAATTTTATATAAACCCAATTGATAAATTTTAATTTCATTTAACGGGTAATGAGAAAACATTTTGTAAAAAAAATAATCCA
>MDTB01011315.1_pt1 | contig 16949 bp, 19 predicted proteins | sample 811161 | NCBI WGS metagenome assembly MDTB01 (sample SAMN05326650, study PRJNA326480) | marine metagenome | isolation source: seawater | place: Mediterranean Sea | collected 2009
CAACAATAAAAAAAACAGTTTTATTTGATGTCATAGAATTTGAGACAATATTTAAATAGAAATAAAATTCAACTTATTATAAACCTTAATAATGCTTGAGTCTGATCTAATTCAATCTACATCTTCTTGGCCATTTGTCGAGATAAGAAAATTACTAAAAGATAGAAAAGAGATATTGAATAACAAAAAAAAAATTATTTTTCAGACTGGATATGGACCAAGCGGTTTACCCCATATTGGCACTTTTGGAGAAGTTTCAAGAACATCTATGATGATTAATGCACTAAACCATATAAGAAAAATTGAAACAGAATTAATAACATTTTCTGACGATATGGATGGGTTAAGAAAGGTTCCTGAAAATATTCCTAATGAAAAAATTCTCCTCGAAAATTTAGGCAAGCCTCTTTCAGATATTCCAGATCCATTTAAAAAATATAAAAGTTTTGGTGAACATAATAATAAAATGCTAATAGATTTTTTGAATAAATTTAAATTTAAATTTACATTCAAAAGTTCCACTGAAAATTATAAAAAAGGAATTTTTAATAATTCTATAATTAGAACTTTAGAAAAGTACGATGATATAATGAATATTATTTTACCTACGTTGCGTGCCGAAAGAAGAAAAACTTATAGTCCTTTTTTACCAATATGCCCACATACAGGAAAAGTATTAGAAATTCCAGTTTTAGAAATAAACAGGAAAAATAATAAAATTATTTTTGATAATAATGGAAAAAAAATTGAAGTTAGTATTTTAGATGGAAATTGTAAATTACAATGGAAAGTTGATTGGGCTATGAGATGGTTTGCTTTTGACGTAGATTTTGAAATGTATGGTAAGGATTTAATTGAAAGTGCAATTATTTCTGGAAAAATATGTAATGCTTTAGGAAAGAAACCTCCAAACGGTTTTGCTTATGAACTATTTTTAGACGAAAAAGGTGAAAAAATATCAAAGTCTAAAGGAAACGGAATCACAATTGAAAGATGGTTGAAATATGCATCTCCAGAAAGTTTATCCCTATACATGTACCAAAATCCAAAAAGAGCAAAAAAACTTTATCCAGAAGTAGTTCCAAAAGCTGTAGATGAGTATTTATCATTAATTGAAAAGTTTTTTAATCAACAACCTAGAGAAAAAATATTAAATCCAGTTTGGCATGTACATAATGGAACACCACCAGAAGAAAAAATAGTAATGCCTTTTTCAATGTTATTAAACATTGTTGACTCTAGTAATGCTAAAAACAAAAGCGTTTTATGGAAATTTATTAAAAAATTTCATAAAGATTTAGATCCAAAAAAAAATAAAATTTTTGATGAACTTACTGGTTATGCAATTAAATATTTCATAGATTGTGTAGAACCTAACAAGAAATTTAAAAAGCCTAATGAAAGTGAAAAAAAAGCATTAAGCAAACTTATTGATATTTTAAAAACTATTCCACAGACTACTGAAGCAGAAGAAATACAAACTAAAATCTATACCGTTGGTAAGGAAAATGGTTACAGCAAAGATTTAAGAAGTTGGTTTAAATTGATCTACGAAGTTACTTTTGGAGTAGAAAATGGTCCGAGAATGGGCTTTTTTATAAGTTTTTTTGGAGTAAAAGAGACAATTGATTTAATGAAAAAAAAGTTGAGAATATAATTTTAATGTTTTCTTTTTTAAGACCTTTCATATTTAATTTAGATCCGGAGAAGGCACACGATTTAGCAATAAAATCTTTAAAATATAACTTCCTCCCATCAAATCTATTTTCTGTTCAAAATGAGGAAATGCTCAATACAACTTTATTTGGAAAAGAAATTGTAAATCCAATTGGATTGGCAGCTGGATTTGACAAAAGCGCAGAAGTTTATAATGAAATATTTAAACTTGGTTTTGGTTTTGTTGAAGTAGGCACAGTAACTCCTAGACAACAATACGGAAATGTTAAACCTAGAATTTTTAGATTAGAGAAGGATCAAGCTTTAATTAATAGATTAGGTTTTAATAATGATGGATCTCAAATCATAAGAAAAAGAATTGAAAATAATATACCAACCGGTCTTTTGGGAATTAACATAGGACCAAACAAAGACTCCCCAGATATGATCAATGACTTTCTAAAGTGTGCCGAAACTTTTTTTCCTCTTGGTGATTATGTTACTATTAACATATCCTCACCCAATACTCTTGGTTTGAGGGATTTCCATAAACCAGATTATTTAAAAGAATTACTATCTAAAATTAATGGGATAAGAGAAAAAAGTAATTTTAAAAAATCATTTCTTTTGAAAATTTCTCCAGATTTAGAAGATACGTTTATAAACAACATTATAGAATTAATTTTGCAATATAATATTGACGGACTAATTTTAACGAATACCACAAATCAACATAGAGAAAATTTAGAGGATGAAAAAAAAGACGAAAAAGGAGGCCTTTCCGGCAGGCCAATAAAAAATTTATCAACTGAGATGATTAAAAAATTCTATAAACAATTAGATGGCAAAATACCAATTATAGGTGTTGGGGGAGTAGATTCAGGCATTTCAGCGTTTGAAAAGTTGGCAGCAGGAGCTTCAGTAATACAATTATATACTGGGATGATTTATAAAGGACCAACAATAGTTAAAGAGATCAAAAAAGAATTAATAAGCATAATGAAAGATAAAGGGTTTAAAAATATAAAAGAAGTTATTGGTTCGAATTTAAATTAAATTATCCGAAAAACTTATATTTTTTTTTATCAACATCATATCTAATATGGTGAATAAGTTCCCTTGCGTATGAGAAAACCATTCCTGCTACTACAACAATTGTAATTGATAAAAATCCATATGAGATTGGATGATTTTTTGAGAACGATAATACAAATTCTGAAAGTCTATTATTTATTTCTCCGGCAGTGTTTACTGTAAATAAAGTTCCTTTTTCTAAAACAAATTGTTCAATACCCATAATTATACCTACTCCCAACAAAAGAATTGCTAGTAAAGTTTTGTATTCTGAAGCATTTAATTTTTCAGATAGTTTTAAGCCTAAATGTACTCCTATAATCGAACCAGCCAACAAGATAGAAACAAGTACAAAATCTATAGTTTGAAATTGTAAAGCATGTCCAATAACGACAAAAGCAGTTATAAAAATAGTTATAAATAAAGAGGTGCCCGGCACTAATTTAGTAGGCATCCCAATAATATAAATCATAGCCGGAACCATTAAAAAAGCACCCCCTACACCCATGATAGAAGCGAATATACCAACTACAAACCCTAACATTATTGGAACAATTGCGCTTTCATAAAGTCTTGATTTATGAAATCTCACCCTAAATGGCAACCCATGTATCCAATAGTGATCATGAGCTTTTCTTTTTACTACAATTTTTTTCTTTAAATCACTTAATTCTCTCCAGCTTTTAGCAAACATCAAAGTCCCGATCATCACTAACATATATATATAAGCTAAAGAAATAATATTGTTTACTATACCTATCGATCTTAAATAAGTAAAAATTGTTATTCCAACAATTGTTCCAAAAATTCCCCCAAAAACTACAAACATTCCCATTTTATAATCTAGTGTTTTTCTAAACCAATGTGTGAGTGCTCCAGAAACTGATGTTCCTAAAATATTATTTGCTTCATTTGCAACAGCAAAAGCAGGAGGAATTCCTAAAAATATTAAAACCGGTGTCATTAAAAAACCACCTCCGATACCAAAAAGACCTGAAATGAAACCAATAATAAAACTTAATAATAATATTATTAATATACTTATCTGAACTTGTGCTACGGGAAGGAAAAATTCCATTCATTTTACTATCATATTTGAAAGAAACATTGTCAATAGAGATATTATAATGTCTTGATTATAACACTGGTAAGAATTATACACCTATTGGATATTATGAGTAAAATATGTGAGCTTACTGGAAAGAAACCTGCTAAAGGGAATAATGTTAGTCACGCAAATAACAAAACAAAAAGAAGGTTTTTACCAAGTATAAAAAAAGTAAAATTTAGAAGCGATTTACTAAAAAAAAGTATAAAGTTTAATGTCTCTAATTCAGCCTTAAGAACAGTCGATTATAAGGGTGGCATTGATAAATTTCTTAAGTCAGCAAAGTCTTTCAGACTTTCAAAAAAAGCTAAAAAATTAAAATTTAAAATAGTTTCTAAAAATGTCTAAAGTAACAGCATCAGGAGCTAAACTGTTTCTGATATTAGCAATCTTTATGGCTATTTTTGTAGCTGCTTCAAATTATCTAGTTCAATTTCCAATAAAAATTTTTGGCATGCAAGAAATTTTGACCTATGGAGCTATTAGTTATCCTGTGACTTTTCTTATTACAGACCTAGCAAATAGAAAATTTGGGAAATTAACTGCAAGAAAAATTGTATATTTAGGGTTTGTAATTGGTATATTTTTGACTCTATTTTTTTCTACAAACTTTAAAGATTTAATATCGATAAGAGTTGCAATTGGTTCTGGAACAGCCTTTTTGGTTGCTCAATTGTTAGATGTCCAAATATTCGATAAACTTAGAAATAGATCTTGGTTTGTAGCACCATTTTTTTCATCTTTAATAGGATCTTTAGTAGACACATTCTTATTTTTCTTTATCGCATTTTATGGAACAGATTTGAATTGGTTAACATTAGGATTAGGGGATTTTATTGTTAAAATGCTTATTGCTTTAATTATGTTAATTCCCTTTAGATTGCTAATGCCAAGCTTTATCAGTCAATCAAAAATGTCTTCAGTTTAATTTAATGTCTAGTTTTTTTTCCAGAGAAAAGATCAGATAATTGGTTTATCATTACATCACCAAGATCTTGTACATCAGTAATTTTAACTGCTTTTTTGTAGTAACGAGTAACATCATGGCCGATTCCGATCGCTAAAAGTTCTACTGAAGATTGTTCCTGAATTGCATTTACGGTATTTTTTAAATCTCTTTCAAGATAATCACTTAAATTTGTCGAAAGTGTAGAATCATCAACTGGTGCCCCATCAGATATAACCATTAGAATTTTTCTTTCTTCCTTTCTTTTTTTAATTTTGTTATATGCCCATCTTAAAGCTTCACCATCTATATTTTCTTTTAACAATCCCTCCTTAAGCATTAGACCCATATTTTTTTTTGCTTGACGCCATGGCATATCAGCAGATTTATAAATTATATGTCTCAAGTCATTTAATCTTCCTGGGAATTTAGGTTTATTATTATTGATCCATTTCTCTCTACTTGCGCCACCCTTCCAAAATTTAGTTGTAAAACCAAGAACTTCAACTTTTACAGAGCAACGCTCTAGAGTTCTAGATAAGATGTCAGCACAAATTGCAGCAACTGAAATAGGCTTCCCTCTCATTGAACCTGAATTGTCTATTAATATTGATACTAAAGTATCTTTAAAATCAGTTTTTTTTTCTTTTTTAAAGGATAGAGAATTAAAAGGATCGATTATAACTCTAGTCAACTTTGATGTATCCAAAATACCTTCTTCAAGGTCAAATTCCCAAGAACGATTTTGTTTTGCTAATAATTTTCTTTGTAATTTATTTGCAAGTTTTGAAATAAAATTTTTTAATTGTAAAAGTTGTTGATCTAAAGAAGTTCTTAATCTAAAAAGTTCATCCTCTGTTTCGAGCTCTTCTGCTTTGATTACTTCATCAAATTCTTCAGTGTAAATCTTATATTTCATTTTTGATTTAGTTGATATTTTTTTTGATTTTTTTGTAGTCGCACTATCTAAACTCTCAATTTCATCAACCTTTTGATTTTGACTGTTATTCTCTGATAGCTCTTCTAATTCTGTAATATCAACGTCTAAAAATTCATTACTATCTTTTTCGGTCTGAAGCTTACTTTGACTATCCTCTTGTTCAGTATTGTTTAATTGGTCTTCATCTTTTTTCTTTTCAGAAATATCTTCAAGGATCTCTTTATCATCGATGCTCATATTTGATATTATTTGGGCAATAGTCTGATTAAATTTTTTTTGATTTTTTAGACTTTCTTTTAATATATCTAAATTTTTTTTGAAATTTTGATCTATTTTTTTTCTAATCTTTTTTTCTTTGTTATCTAATTTTTTTTCATTTTTTTCTTCGAATATTAATTCTTTAAGGTAGTTATAAAATACATTTTCAATTAGATTAGTTTTAACACCCTCATCATTTTGATTTTCAGATAAATTCTTCCTAACGCCCTTAAAATGGTCACAACCAATTTTTTCATATCTAATTTTTTCTGCAATCTCGTAAAGTTTTTTTGCACTATTTCCTTTTGGTTGATACATGTCGAAAATATTAATATTACTATACTTAAGTCTTAAAGCTTCTGAATCTGCTTTTGCCCTAATAGATGAGAAGTCTTTAAATTTTTCTAACTTACTAATTTCCGGCAAATTTGCGTTTTTATTGTCTTTTTTTCTTGTTTGGTCGCCAAAACTTACATTGCAATCGCTTATTTCAGATATTGATTTAATAGTTGAAGAAATAGCCTGTTTAAAATTTTCTAGATGAGTATCTTTTTTTTCCATTATTAGGAAATTTTTACATTAATTGAAGATTCTGGCAAATCTTCTCCGAAACACCTTTGATAATATTCTGAAATGATTTTTCTCTCTAATTCATCACATTTGTTTAAAAAAGTTACCCTGAAAGCGTATCCTACATCCTTAAAAATATCCGAGTTTTCTGCCCAGTGAATCACTGTTCTTGGACTCATAACTGTAGATATATCACCATTAATAAAACCATTTCTTGTGAGATCGGCAACTTTAATCATGTTTGATATTTTTTCTTTTCCTTCTTTATTGTTCAAACTTTTATTTTTTGACAGAACAATTTCTAATTCTTTTTCAAATTTAAGATAATTTAAAGTCGTTACAATATTCCACCTATCCATTTGTCCTTGGTTTATTTGTTGAGTACCGTGATAGAGACCTGTTGTATCTCCAAGTCCAACAGTGTTAGTTGTAGCAAACATTCTAAAAAATTGATTTTGGCTAATAACTTTATTCTTATCTAATAAAGTAAATTTTCCATCACTTTCTAAAATCCTTTGAATAACAAACATTACGTCTGGTCTTCCTGCATCGTATTCGTCAAAAACTAAAGCAACTGGGTTTTGGATTGACCAAGGTAATATACCTTCTTTGAATTCAGTTATTTGTTTTCCATCTTTAATAACAATTGAATCTTTTCCAATTAAATCTATTCGACTTATATGACTATCTAAATTTATTCTTATACATGGCCAGTTAAGTCTAGCTGCGACTTGCTCGATGTGTGTTGATTTACCAGTACCGTGATACCCTTGAATTAGTACTCTCTTATTAAAAGCAAAACCAGAAAGAATTGCAAGAGTTGTATCTCTATCAAATTTATAATCATTATCAATTATTGGAACATGCTCATTTTTCTTTGAAAAAGCGTCAACTTCCATATCGGTGTCTAAATTAAAAGTCTGCCTTACAGAAATTTTTATGTCTGGTTTTTTGTTTTCTAAATTAAAATTCATTTTTCTTTGCTCACCGTTGTTTTTAATTGACTGTATGCCAAAGTAATTTTTTTCAAGAGATCCTCATATTTTTTACTTCCGCGATTTTTATCAGGATGATATTTCTTTACAAGTCCTTTAAATTTTTTTTGAATATCTTCCCACTTTGCACCATATTTTAACCCTAATATTTCAAGAGCGTGACGATCTTTCTCAGATAATCTTGCTTCCTTGAAGTTTTTAAAGTCGGAATTCCTAAAAATATTAATTTCGTCCTCAAGTGCATTATTCCACAATATTTTAAAAAAATTATCAGAGGAAGAAAAACTTTTAGTTGGTTTATGCCAGGTAAGATCAGATTTAATAAAATACTCTACTTGTTCATTTGTCATTTCTGAAAAGTAGTTCCAATTCCTATTAAAAATCTTGACATGTTCAAGGCATAAATATCTGAATTGTTTACTGTTATCTTTTTTTAAAGGAGCTTTATACTTACCTATTTCTTTACAATTTTCCCAATCACATATATTTTTCATAAAATTATATGATACCATAGTAAATTATAAAATTAATGGAAAGTTTTTTAAAAATTGTTGAAAAAAAAATAAGAGATAATTTAGAGGTAAATAAAATAAAAATAATCGATAATTCCTCAAAACATCGTAATCATAAATCTTTTATTCAAGGGAAATTTCATTTAAAAATAATAATAGAGTCTGATTACCTAAAATCTTTAAATAAGTTAGAAGCTCATAAAGAAATATATAAAGTTTTAAAAAATGAATTAAAAAATAAAATTCATGCTTTAGAAATAAAAATTAACTAATTTTTTTTATAACACTTTTCATTTGATTTAAACTCATCCTTATCTCTCCAGGCGCTGTTGTTTTTCCAATTTTTCTTAAAAGTATTAAACTAATCATATTATCTATATTTTTTTTATCATTAACCATAAAATTTACTATATTATTTAAATCTTTATTCTTAAAAAAATTCATCAATGAATATGGCAAATTATTTGATTTATAAATTTTTTCAATTTCTTTAAGTGTTGATATAGAACAAATTTTTTTTCTCACTGAAAGTTTTGTAGCAAGAAGCATTCCAATTAAGACAGCTTCTCCATGGTTGATTTTTTTTGAAAAATTATTTGCAGCTTCTATAGCATGGGCAAAAGTATGACCAAAATTTAATAACATTCTCTTACCAGACTCTTTTTCATCCGAAGATACAAAATGTATTTTATTTTTACAACTTCGCACAATCGCATTTTTTAAAACAATATTATTTTTCCCTTCTAAAATTATTTTAGAATTAAGTTTAATCCATTTAAAAAAATTTTTATCTTTTATAAGTGAATACTTCAAAATTTCTGCAAATCCACAAACCATTTCTCTTTTTGGTAAACTTTTTAATAAAGATAATTCAGATATTACCATTTTTGGTTGATAAAAAGATCCAATTAGATTTTTACCTCTTTTAGAATTTATTCCAGTTTTTCCTCCAACTGAAGAGTCCACTTGAGCTAATAGAGTAGAGGGCAAATTTATAAAATTAATTCCTCTTTTTAAAATACTTGCAACAAATCCAGCAAAGTCTCCTATTATACCCCCTCCAGCAGCTACAATGGTATCGTTCCTATTAAAATTTTTTTCAAGTAAAATTTCTAAAAGAGAATTTACTTTATTAAATGATTTTAAATTTTCATTTGGTGAATAAATCTTTGTAAAGATGATATAATTTTTTAGTTGTCTTTTTATCTTTTTCTTTTGAACATCAGGAATATTTTTATCTAAAATTAGAGCTATTTTTTTTGTTTTAGGACAAATAAATTTAATCTGTCTTTTAAGATGATTGATTGCACCATTTCCAATAATTATTGGATAATTTGTTTTTTTTATATTCACATTAATTTTACTTATTTTCATAAAATTTTTTAATTTCCTCAACTATTTTATTTTTATCTTTATCATTACAGTCAATAGTATAATCAGCCAAAGAGTAAATATCTTTTCTCTGATTATACAGCCCAACCAATTCCTCTTTAGAGCTATCCTTTAATAAAGGTCTTTTTTGGTTATTTTTTGTTCTTTCAAAAATTTTATTTATATTTAATTTAATCCACACTGAAAAACAGTTTTTTTTAATATTTTCCCTAATGATATTATTGATAAAGGCCCCACCACCTAATGCTACCACGTAACCCTCTTTTTTTATTATTTTTAAAACTTCTTCTTCTTCAATTTTTCGAAAAAATTTTTCCCCTTTAGTTTCAAATATTTTAGCAATAGAAAGGGATAGTTTTTCCTCAATTAAAATATCCGTATCTACAAAGTTCATATTCAGTCTTTCTGACAGAGACTTACCAACAGATGATTTTCCAGATCCCATCATCCCAGTTAATATAAGGTTTTTTTTCAATTTATGCCCAAAATTTCAATTTGATTTATCACAAATTTGTCTTAATTTTTAAGTTTAAATACATTTTATTTACTATGCAACCGAGATTACAAAGATCAGGAACAGGAACATCTTTTGCGAAGGTGTTTATAAAGTTTTTAGTTGTCCTTATTTTAATAGTTCTTGCTTTCTTTTTTATAGAAAAAATTGACTTTCCATCTCCACAAAAAGAAATTACAGAAGATGTTAGTGATAAAATTATTAAACTTAAGTAGTAAATTTTTATTTTTACTTATTTTTTTGTTTTTTTTTCATTCTAACGCTAGCGGAATAGAATCAGCTGATATATGGAAAAAAGATTCAAATAAAGAGATACAAAATACAGAAAAAAAAAATTTGCCAGAAAAACCAAAAATTGATTATTCAAAAGAGAATAAAAATTTAGATGAAATAAAAATAAACGATAGTTTTTCAAATACAGAAGACCCAGTGAAACTTTCAGGTCTTTATGATCCTGAAAAAAACGATTTGAATTTAAATATGTGGTCTAATACAAATGGCGAAGAAATTGAAAAAATATTTAAAAGAATAGAAAAAGTTCAACTTTCAAGTTTTTCAGAAAAAATTTTTATTGAAACAATATTAACATATTCATATCCAGCAAAAGCCAATTTAACTGAAAAAAAATTTTTAAAACTAAAAATTGATTGGTTAATAAAAAATAATAAACTTAATCTTATAGAAGAATTTTTAAATGCTAATTTAGAATTTTCCGGAAAATCAAAATTGATTAAACACTTAATTGATTACTATATAATGTCAGCAAATATTTCCGGGGGATGTGAAAAAGTTAATTTTATAAATAAGGAAATTAAGGATAATTATTTAGAAAAATTTAGAATTTACTGTTTAGTGTTTGACAAAAAAGAACAACAAGCGCAATTAAATTTTGATTTATTAAGAGAAGAAGGAAGATCAGATAAATTTTTTAATAATAAAATATCTTTTTTACTAGGATTAAACGATAAACCAGATAATAAAATTTCAGATAAAAATCTTTTAAATTTCTACCTTTCATCAATTACAGTTGAAAACTTTAAATTTGAACCAACAAAAAAAACCGATAAAAATATATGGAAATTTCTTAATGCTTCAAATCTAATATCAGTAGAAAAATTGGAGGATCCTGAGACAATTAAAGAGTATGAACTCGCTGCTCAAGAAGGAACTTTTGACAATAATAAAATTTTCGAAATTTATTTATCAACACCTTTTACAATCAATCAGCTCTTAAATGCAGAAACAATATATAAAAGTTTAGATGGTTATGAATCAAGAGCATTAATTTATCAGAAATCTTTACTTTCTGATAATATTGAAAATCAATTAAATTTACTTTTTTTATTAAAAGACTTATTTGAGAAAGATAATCTGGGCAACGTATTTAAAGAAAATTTAAGTGATACTCTGAAAAGTATAGATATAAGTGATGTACCAGATGAATTAAAAAAAACATTTGAAAAAAATATCATATCAGAAAAAGTACAAACTTTAGGAAAGATTAAATATGACGATAAAATATTGCATAGATCAAAAGTAGTTAAAATTTTTACTGAAAACCAACCGAATAAGGAAAAAATTAATAAAGATTTTTTAAGTATTTATAAAAAAGTAAAAAAAAAATAGAAATTATTTTTTTTCTATAAAAGATGTAATCCTAATTGAAGCTTTGTACTCGGAAGGTTTTTCGATACCTAAAGAACTTGATATTAAAAGTCTTTCAAAAGATCTTACCGTACCCTCAAATCTTAATTCACTTTTAGAAAGAGAAGAAATAGGAATGTTTATGCTTAAGCTTGTTGAAATTATTGGCAGTGATGAGGTACAAAAACTAGATCCAGAAACTTTATATTTTATCACTAATCTGCTAAATAAAGCAAAATTAAAAAAAATCAGAAATGAAATTTTAAATCTCACACTACCTTTGAGAGTTTAATTAATATATAAAGCTCTTATGGCTTTAAGAAGAATATTGACTGTTCCTGATCCAATATTAAGAGAGAGATCATCTCACGTTGAAAAAGTAGATAGTGATATTAAAAGCCTAATGGATGATATGCTGGAAACTATGTATCAAGCCCCCGGAATAGGTTTAGCAGCAATTCAAATAGGTGTTTCAAAAAGAGTTGTTGTTATGGATGTCTCGAAAGATGAAGGTAAAAAAAATCCAATGTATTTTGTTAACCCAGAGATTACTTGGAAATCAAGTACCAATGTTGGTTACGAGGAAGGATGTTTGTCGATACCAAATCAGTTTGCAAAGATTGAGAGACCAGACAAATGTCATGTTAAATATTTAGATTATAATGGAGTAGAGAAAGTAATTAAAGCAGAAGGTTTGCTTGCCACATGCATTCAACATGAAATTGATCATCTGAATGGCATTTTATTTATTGATTATTTATCTAAACTTAAAAAAAGTATTATAATTAAAAAAGTTTCTAAACACAAAAAAGAATTAGAGAGAATAGTAGTTTAATTTCAAAAATTTGATGTCTCAAAAAATCGTTTTTATGGGAACACCGGGGTTCTCATTACCTACATTAAGCTTATTAAAAAATTCTAAACATAAAATTTTGGCTGTATATTCACAACCTCAAAGTAAATCAAATCGCGGTCAGAAGAAAAATCCTTCTAATGTTGAAATTTTTTCAAAAGAAAAATCTTTAAATTTAAGAACACCTACAAATTTAGATAGTGATGAGGAATATAATTTTTTTAAGAACCTTAAGCCAGATATAGTAGTAGTTGTTGCTTACGGAAAAATTATACCAAAAAGATTCTTGAGTCTTTCAAAACATGGTTTTATAAATTTACATGCCTCTTTGCTTCCAAAATGGAGAGGAGCTGCTCCTATACAAAGGTCAATTATGAACCTTGATAACTTGACCGGAATAAGCATTATGAAAATAGTCGAAGAATTAGATGCTGGACCTATTATGCACCAAGATAAAATAAAAATTAATGAAAATATAGATACTTTAACTTTATCAAAAGTTTTATCTCAATTAGGCGCCAAGTCTATGATTGAAACAATTGATAGAATAGAGAAGGGCACTGTAAAATTTAAAGAACAAAATCACAGCATGGCAACCTATGCAAAGAAAATTTTAAAGTCGGAGGCAAAAATAAATTGGAATGATAGTGCTAAAAAAGTATTAGCTAAAATAAATGGTCTTAACCCTAATCCTGGGGCATGGTTTCAATATAAAAATATAAGATATAAAGTTTGGAAAGCAAAATTAATAAATGCAAAGGGCAATCCAGGCGAAGTAATGGACGATAAGCTTACAATAGCATGTTCTGAAAATTCAATACAAATTATTGAAATACAAAAGGAAGGTAAGAGTAAACAACTAGTAAATAATTTTTTGCTGGGTAATCATATTAAAAAGAATGAAAATATATCTTAATGTTTACATATCAAATAAAAGTTGAGTATTTTGGTGCCAATTTTGTAGGATGGCAAATCCAAAAAAATGGTGTTTCTGTTCAAGAAGTTTTAGAAAAAGCTTTATCAAATTTTTTAAAAAATAAAGTTTTAATCGTTGGATCTGGTCGGACTGACGCTGGGGTTCATGCACATGAACAATCTGCACATTTTAAAACAAAAAAAAAAATATTAGACAAAAACTCTTTTGTAAATTCTATTAATTTTTTTTTAAAAAAATATCCTATCGCAATTCTTGACATAAAAAAAAGATCAAGCAAATTCCATGCGAGGTACAGTGCTAATAAAAGAATTTATAAATATTATATTGTAAATAGAGTTCCATCTTTAGTTTTAGAAAAAAATAAGGTTTGGCATATTAAAAAAAAACTTAATATAAATGCTATGAAGGAAGGAGCTAAATTATTAAAAGGGACACATAATTTCTCAACTTTCAGATCTTCTTCATGTGAGTCAAAATCTCCAGTTAAAACTCTTAAAAAAGTTTCTATTAAAAAAAATAAGAAAAAAATTATTTTGACTTTTATATCCAAGTCCTTTTTGCAACAGCAAGTTAGATCAATGGTGGGAGCTTTAAAATACTTAGGTGAAGGTAAATGGACTTTAAGTGATTTTAAAATGGCTTTTAAATCAAAAAAAAGGTCTATGTGTGCTCCTCCTGCGCCACCATGTGGACTTTATCTTCATAAGGTGAAATATTAAAAAATGTTATGAACAACTTGCCAAAAAAAATTCCTATTTTTCCTTTAAGGGGAGTTATTTTTTTCCCTGAAACAAATCTACCTTTAAATATCTTTGAGTCCAGATATTTAAAAATGGTTAAAAACGTTTTACAAAATGATAAATTTTTAGGCATGATTCAATCGAAAAAAGTTGGAGGAGATCTGTATCAAATTGGTTGTCTAGGAAAGATAGACGAACACACAGCAACTGAAGATGGAAGAATTTTAATTAATCTTAGAGGTATAAGTAGATTTAAAATAGATAAAGAAATTAACAATGACGAGCCCTATAGAGAATTTTTCGTAAATTATGATTTTTTTAAGAATGATATCAATCCAAATAAAAATAACGTTAAAAATGAAATTTTGAGCGAATTAATTAATAACTCTAAATTTTCATTTAAAAAATATGGCATCCAAATTAACTGGAGTGCTTTGTCTAAACTAAGTGCAGAAAAACAAATTTACAACTTAGCTATGATATCTCCCATATCAGTAGAGGAAAAACAAAAACTTATTGAAATATCCGATTTGGATGAAGTTGCAAATATCTTAAATGAGTTTACTAAATTTAGCTTTTACGAAGATTCAAATCAAAAAAAAAGATTACAATAAGTTTACTTATTTTCAATAAAATATCGTACCAAAATATCTTCATATATTTTAGTTAATTTTTTTAAATCAGAAATAGATACACTTTCATCTATTTTATGCATTGTCTTACCCACCAAACCAAATTCTAAACATGGTGTAATATTCTTTATAAATCTTGCATCAGATGTTCCACCGGAAGTAGATAATTTTGGTTTAATACCAGTGATTTTTTTTATGGTATTTTGAATCATGTAGGTGGTTTTGTTTGGTTTAGTTAAAAAAGCTTCACCCGAAACCTCATAACTTGCTTTGAATCTTGATTTATTAGTTTTAGCAACTGTTTTAAATATTTTATTTAGTTTTCTTTTTAATGAGCTAGAAGAGTGTTTATCATTAAATCTGATATTAAAAACAGCTTCTGCAGATCCTGGAATTACATTATCTGCATGATTATCAATATTAATTTTTGTAACTTCTAAATTTGAAGGTTGGAAATTTTTTGTTCCTCTATCTAGTTTTAAATCTTTAATTCTTTTTAAAATTTTAATTATAGTATTTGATGGATTATTAGCCCTATGCGGATATGCTACATGACCCTGCGAACCTATTACAGTGAGCCTGCCAGTCAAACTTCCTCTTCTTCCAATTTTTATCATTTCACCAAGTTTATTAGGATTAGTAGGTTCACCCACTATACAAAAATTAATTTTCTCTCTTTTTCTTTTTAAATATTTTACAACTCTTTTTGTTCCATTTACTGCTATTCCTTCTTCATCACCTGTAATTAATAAACTTATAGATCCTTTAAAATTTCTATTTTTATTTTTAAATCTACTTACAGCAGCCACAAAACACGCAATTGAAGCTTTCATATCATTAGCACCTCGCCCAATTAATTTTTTATTTTTAACAATTGGTTTGAATGGATTGGTTGTCCAATTTTTTATATTTCCTGGAGGAACTACATCTGTATGACCAGCATAACAAAAATTGGGAGAAGATTTTCCAAGTTTTGCGTATAAGTTTTTTACGTTTTCGAAATTAATTATTTTACAATTAAAACCAATAGATCTTAAATTTTTGGCTAATAAGTTTATAGCTCCAGCATCTTTCGGTGTTATACTAGGCTTACGAATCAAATCTTTTGCTAATTTTAATTCACTTATTTGCATTAATTTTAGTCTCTTAATAAATCGTTTATAGAAGTTTTACTTCGAGTTTTTTCATCTACTTTTTTTACAATTACCACACAGTATAGTGATGGTCCGTTCGGGTTATTTTTGCTTGGCATTGAGCCTGGAACAACTACAGAATAGGCAGGGACTTTACCATAATGAATTTTTCCAGTGGAACGATCAACTATTCTTGTGGATGCACCGATATAAACACCCATAGATAGCACAGATCCTTTTTCAACAATGACACCTTCTGCTATTTCCGCTCTTGCACCTAAAAAACAATTGTCCTCCACAATAGTTGGATTTGCTTGCATTGGTTCTAAAACTCCGCCAATACCAGCACCACCGGAAATATGACAATTTTTTCCAACTTGTGCACATGATCCAACGGAAGCCCAAGTGTCTATCATTGTTCCTTCATCAACGTAGGCACCTACATTTATAAAAGATGGCATAAGAACAACATTCTTTGCAATGTGAGCCCCTTTTCTAATCACGCCATTAGGCACATATCTAAATCCAGCCTTCTTTACTTGTTCTTCACTCCATCCTTGAGTTTTACCATCAATTTTATCATACCAAGTAGAGTAAGGTCCTTTAGAAGCTTTCATTTTATTTACTCGAAAACTTAAAAGTATAGCTTTTTTAATCCATTGATTGACTTGCCATTTTTCATCTTTTTTTTCAGCGACTCTAATTTTGCCGTTATCTAACAAATCTATAGTTTCACGCACTAAGTCGTTTAGCGCAATATCTGAACTATCTATTTTTTCTTTATTTTCAAAAGCTTCGTTTATAGTTTTTTCAATTTTTTTTAAGTTCATTTATTTCCTTTAAAAAATTTGTTAAATTTGTTGTTCTATAATTTACAAAATTTTCATCTGAATATTTTGCCGCCCAAGGTTCATTATTTTTAATCCAAACAGTTTTCATACCTAATTCATGAGCAGGTTTCAAATTTCTTGCAATATCCTCAATAAATATACAATATTGTGGCTCAATTTTGTATTTATCAATTAATCTTTTGTAAGTTTCCATA
>MDTB01219708.1_pt1 | contig 16948 bp, 15 predicted proteins | sample 811161 | NCBI WGS metagenome assembly MDTB01 (sample SAMN05326650, study PRJNA326480) | marine metagenome | isolation source: seawater | place: Mediterranean Sea | collected 2009
AAAAAAAAACTTTTTAGATAAATATTTAGATACCACTACTCCTGGCTTATTAATAAGGTTTTATTGTTTATTAGATCAACTTAAAATTAATGAAAATGAAGATTATTTATTAATTATTAAAAAAATTATTAATGATTATAAAAAAAATAAATATCAAATTAATTTAGATTTAGCGATTTTTATGATTGATATTAAATTTTCTTTTCTTTCAAAATCCAATAATAATATTTTAGAACTTTTAGATGTTAAAAATGAGATAACAAAATTATTTTTTCAATATCGTAACTTTAATTTAAATACCGACGCTGTTATTAATAAATTAGAAAGCTATTCAAATTATGTCAGATAATAATTTTTATATAACTACACCAATTTATTATCCATCTGGAAAACCACATATGGGACATGCATATTCAAGTATTATTGCTGATGTTTTTGCAAGATTTAAAAAATTAGAAGAATTTGAGGTAATGTTTTTAACAGGCACCGATGAACATGGATTAAAAATTCAAAGGGAAGCTGAGAAAAATTCCAAAAACCCAAAAGAATTTTGTGATGAAATTTCTGTGAAGTTTAAAAATTTAACTAAAACATTAAATTTATCAAATAATGATTTTATAAGAACAACAGAGACACGTCACTATAAAGCGGTTAATGATATTTGGGAAAGATTAATAAAATCTAACGATATTTATTTATCAAAATATACCGGTTGGTATTCTGTTTCAGATGAAGCCTATTATGATGATGATGAAATTGAAACAATAAATAATATTAAATGTGCTAAAAGTTCTGGTTCAAAAGTAGAATGGGTAGAGGAAGAGTCTTTTTTTTTTAAATTATCCTCATGGCAAAAAAAATTATTAAATTTTTATAATGATAACCCTAAATTTATTTTACCAAATTCTAGAAGGAACGAAGTTATTGAATTTGTAAAAAGAGGATTAAAGGATCTATCTGTTAGTAGAACTTCTTTTACCTGGGGTATACCTGTTCCAAAAAATTCAAAGCATGTGATATATGTATGGCTGGATGCTTTAACAAATTATTTAAGTGCTTTAAATTTCCCAGATGTTAAAGATAATAAATATCAAAAGTTTTGGCCAGCATCACTACATGTTATTGGCAAAGATATTCTGAGATTTCACGCAATCTACTGGCCTGCTTTTTTGATGGCTGCTAATATTCCTCTACCTAAAAGAGTTTATGGTCATGGGTGGATACTTTCTGACGAAAAAAAAATGTCAAAATCTCGAGGAAATATACTTGATCCAATTGAAATTATTAACAAATATGGAGTTGATCAATTGCGTTATTATTTAATCAAAGAAGTCTCTCTTGGAAACGATGGAAATGTTTCTTTGGATAGTTTAAAAAATTGTATAAATAATGATCTAGCAAATAATTTTGGAAATTTATGTCAAAGAGTGTTTTCATTTGTGAGCAAAAACTGTAACTCGGAAATACCTTTGTGTAATAAATTTTATAAAGAAGATGAATTAATTTTAAATAATTTAATTGAAAAAATTCCGCATCTTCAAAACGCAATGAACAATCAAGAAATAAATATTTATATAAAAGAGGTAATAAATTTCTCATTTGACGCAAATAAATATTTTAATGATTTGCAGCCATGGGCTCTAAAAAAAAATAATTTAGAGAGAATGAATTCAGTTATTTACACCATTTTAAATCAAATCAGATCTATAAGTATTTTATTAAGTCCAATAATACCTCAATCATCTAATAAGATTTTAAATATTCTTAATATTAATGATAAAGATAGAACGATAAAAAAAATTTTAGATATAAAATTTCTTAAATCTAGATCAAAGATTAAAAAAACAGATATATTATTTAAAAAAGTTGAAGATGATAATTGATTCTCATTGCCACTTAGATTACGAACCCTTAAATAGCAATATCAAAAGTGTTATTAAGAGAGCCGAAGATGTTGGTGTAAAATATTTTCTTACTATTTGTACTACCAATGTAAGTTTTATAAAAATTTTAAAAATATTAAAAGAAAATAAAAATGTATTTGGTACGTATGGTATTCATCCCCATGAGGCATCAAATTTTATAAATCTATCTACTGAAGACATTATAAACAACATTAACAAGGATAATAAAATTATAGGAATTGGCGAGACCGGTTTAGATTTTTATTATGAACATTCAGATAGAAAAACTCAAAAACAATTATTTTTAAAGCATATTCATGCTTGTCAAGAAAGTTCGAAAACTTTAATTGTTCATTCAAGATCTGCTGAAAATGAAACATATGATATTTTGTCAAGTGAATATAAAAATAAGAAATTTAAAATATTAATGCATTGTTATACTGGTAGTAAAATATTTGCACATAAATTGTTAGACCTTGAATGTTATTTTTCAGCAAGTGGAATTGTAACTTTTAAAAACTCAAAAGATCTTGGCGAAACCTTTAAATCAATACCAAAAAATAGAATTTTAATCGAAACGGACTCTCCATATTTATCTCCTGAACCGCTTAGAGGCAAAACCAACGAACCAAGTCATTTAATTCATACATTAAGATATATGTCTAAAATACGAAATGAAATTGAAGAAAATTTTTCATTCCAAACAAGTGAAAACTTTATAAATTTATTTGATTTGAAAATTTAAAATGAAATTAATAATTTTAGGATGTGGCAGTTCTCTCGGATCTCCCTGGATAACAAATCATTGGGGTAACTGTGATATTAAAAATAAATATAATAAAAGAACACGTTGTTCAGTTTTTATTCAAAAAGGAAATTTGTCAGTATTAATAGATACATCACCTGACATTAAAGAACAGTTTTTAAAAAATAATATTAAAGATTTAGATCACGTTCTTTATACACACGAACATTCTGATCAAACAAGTGGAATTTTTGAACTTAAACCTTTTTCATGGAAATATAAAAAAAAAATTAATATTTATGCAAATTCAAGGACATTAAAAATACTAAAGAATAAATATGACTTTTGTTTTTTTGGCGGGCGCGGTTATTATCCAATTTTAAAAGCTAATAAAATTAAAAAAAGTTTTAAATTATCAAAAGGTCGAAACAATATTTTATTTAAAACTTTTGAAGTTGATCATGGGCCAATAACTTCAACAGCATATTTGTTTAATAAAACTGCTTATATCAGCGATTGTAGTGGAATAAACGATAAAGTTTTACATAATCTAAAAAATTTGAATTATTTAATAATTGACTGCCTAAAATTCAACAGTCACTTCGGCCATTTTAATATTTACGATACATTAAACATTATTGATATTCTAAAACCAAAAAAAGCTATTTTAACAAACCTACATACAGATTTAGATTATAATTTCTTAAAAGAGAATCTTCCTGGCAATATAATGCCTGCTTATGACGGAATGAGAATAAAAATATAAATTTATTTACTAAGAGCTTCTTCTAAAACTTTTACAAACTTTTTTGATGTAGGTTTTGTCATAGATGAAAATGTATCCATAACTTTTCCATCTTTACTAATTATAATTTTATGAAAATTCCATTTTGGTACAGCGTTTTTACCATAATTATCATTTGCCCATTTGTAAAAATCATGGGCTTCTTCACCTTTTACTTTAACTTTTTCTGTCATTGGAAAACTAATACCAAATTTTGCCTCACAAAAGTTCTTTATTTCTTTATTTGAATCCATTTCTTGATTAAAAGAGTTTGATGGTACACCTATGACCACAAGACCTCTGTCTTGATACTTTTCCCAAATCTCTTGGAGATCTTCATATTGCGAAGTAAAACCACAGTAACTTGCAACATTAGTAACAACTAAAACTTTATTTTTAAATTCTGACAGTTTGATTTCTGATCCATCAAGATCATTAAAAGAAAAATCAAAAGCTAATTTTTCGTAAGAAGAGTTAAGTTTAGAAGAAAAAAAAGATATCATGATTACTATAAATATTATTTTTATTTTGAGCATTATATATTTTATTTTTTACTTAATAAAATTAACATATATCCTAATAGAGTAGAGGCAAGTGAGCCTAACAGCACACCTATTTTAACACCACTTAAATATTCAGTAGTTTCCGCAAAAGCTAAATTTCCTACAAACAAACTCATTGTAAAACCTATTCCCGTTAATACACCTACACCATATAGTTTCAACCAATCTGAGTTATTTGGCATCTCTGCAAATTTCAATTTAATTGAGGCATATGAAAATAAGAAGACACCAAATTGTTTTCCAAAAAACAAACCACACAAAATTCCAAGTGGTACAGGATTCAATAGGGTAACCAAACTTAATCCCTCGAGCGAAACGCCAGCATTTGCAAATGCAAAAATTGGCATAATACCGAATGCCACATATGGTGAAATTTTATGTTCAAGCTTAATAAGCATTGAGTCTTTGTGAGAGTTTTTATTAATTTTATCCTTATGTGGTATTGTTAATGCTAACAAAACACCTGCTATAGTAGCATGTATACCTGAAGCATGTGTGAAGTCCCATAAAAAAACACCAACAATAAGATAAGGAATAAAATTTCTTACATTAAATCTATTCATTAATATTAATATTATTATTGACGCAAACATTAACAACAAATAAGTAATTTGTATTTTTCCTGAATAGAAAAAAGCAATTATAACTATTGCACCTAAATCATCAATAATTGCTAATGCAGTTAAAAATACCTTAAGAGAAATTGGAACTCTTTTTCCTAATAAAGATAGTACACCTAAAGAAAAAGCTATGTCAGTAGCTGATGGAATTGCCCATCCTCTAAGTGTAATTGAGTTTCCATAATTTATAGCAACATAAATTAAAGCTGGTACTAGCATACCTCCAACAGCAGCAATTATTGGAAGCATTGCTTGTTTTGGATTTGATAGCTCACCTTGAATAAATTCTCTTTTTATTTCTAATGAAACTAAAAAGAAAAATATTGCCATTAAAACATCGTTGATCCAATGTAATACTGATAATTTTAGCTTAAACTCACCAAAACCTATAGCCAAATATGAATTTAAAATGTCATAGTAGGTAGATGCTAATTCACTATTACTAATGAACAATGCAATTATTGCAGCAAAAAGTAACACAAGGCCTGAGGCTGCCTCTAATTTAAAAAACCATCTAAAGGGTCTGGATATATGTTGAATCATATTACTAATTATATCTCAATTATATTGAATGTACTTATGTTTCAATTGATAAAATTCATTTATTAATCTATATAAATAACCTTTCGGGGCGTAGCGCAGCCTGGTAGCGCATCTGGTTTGGGACCAGAGGGTCGCAGGTTCAAATCCTGCCGCCCCGACCATTTTATGAAAATAAATAAAGTAGTAATTATTGGCTCAGGAACTATGGGAAGCGGAATAGCTGCTCATTTATGTAATGCAAATATTCAAGTAGTTTTACTAGATTTAAAAACTGAAATTGTAGAAAAAGCCCGAGAACGTATATTAAAATCTAAACCACCACTTTTATTTGAAAAATCTAAAATCGATAAACTTCAAATAGGTAACATTAAAGAAAATTTTGATGAAGTTTCAGATGCTGACTGGATCATAGAAGCAGTTGTAGAAAGAATTGACATAAAACATGATATTTATAAAAAAATCTTTAATAAAAGGAAGAAAAACTCTGTTATCTCATCGAATACTTCTACAATTCCTCTTAAAATATTATCTCAAAAACTAAATGATAATGACAAAAAAGATTTTTGTATTACACATTTTTTCAACCCAGTAAGATATATGGGCCTTCTTGAAATTGTTAGAGATGAAAATAATGATACAAATAAAATCGAACTGTTAAAAAATTTCTGTGAAAATAATCTAGGAAAAGGAGTTATAATATGTGGTGATACTCCAGGTTTCTTAGGAAACAGAATTGGTGTTTACTCAATGCAAGTAGCAATGACAGAAGCCATCTCAATGAAGCTTTCTATTGAAGAGGCGGATGCTGTTTTTGGTAGACCTATGGGAATACCCAAAACTGGTGTATTTGCTTTATATGATTTAATTGGAATAGATTTAATGTCTGATGTTCTTAAAAGTTTTAAAAAAGAATTAGATCCAAAGGATGATTTTCAAAAAGTTGTTGACGGTATACCAATTATAAATATTTTAATAGAAAAAGGATATACTGGAAGAAAAGGCAAAGGTGGCTTTTACAGAATTAATAAAGTAAATAATCAAAAAATTTTAGAAGCACTAGATATAAATAAAAATCAATATTTTCCTTCAAAAAAAATTGAACTTAAAGTTGATAAAGTTAATCTTCTAAAATTAATAAATAGAAGTGATAAATATGGAAAATATGCTTGGTCAGTTATATCTAAAATAATTTTATATTCATCATCTTTAGTGCCTAAAATAACAAAACAGTATAATGATATTGATGAAGCCTTAAGACTCGGATTTAATTGGTCGTTGGGTCCTTTCGAAATGTTAGAATCTATTGGCTTGGATAACTTTTTTTCAAAATTGGAAAATGATAAATTAAATCCTTTTTTAGATAATTTAAAAACAAAAAAAACTAAAACTTTCTATGAAGAAAGACAAAAGTATACAAATATTGAAACACTTGGAAAAATTAAAAAATCAGTTACTAAAATAGACAAAAACGACTCTGCTGAAATTTTCAGGTTTGAAGATTTTAATATTGTTGAATTTAATACAAAAGCAAATGCTTTAGATTATAATTCAATGGATGCATTAATGAATGCTACCGATAAACCTCTAATAATTATTAATGAAAGCATGCAATTTTCAGCTGGTGTTAATCTGAATTATGTTATGGAATTTGTTAGTAAAGGTGACATGAAATCTGTTGAGAAATTTATTAAGCATTTTCAAAAAACATGTAAACATTTAAAATATTCAGGAAATCCCGTTATATCCGCTCCTTCAGGTTTAGCTCTTGGAGGCGGCGAAGAAGTATTATTACAAAGTAACTATGTTGTTTCACATACAAATATAGTTATGGGTCTTGTCGAAACTATAGTTGGTTTAGTTCCAGCAGGAGGTGGCTGTAAAGAGTTATTGTGGCGATGGACACAAACCAAAGAGTCAAAAAATGACCCAGAATTTGCTTCACTTAAAGTTTTTGATATTATTGGTTATGCTAAAACAGCTACCTCACCCCAAGAGGCAATACCATTATTATTTTTAGATTCTAATCACGAAGTTATAATTAATCGGAATAATCTTTTTTCGATTGCGAGAAAATTTATTAAAAATAATAGGGAATTTAAACCACCTTCAGAGTGCAAATTTAAATTAACAGGAAGCCAAGTGAGAAAAAAAATGCAAATGAGACTTGATGAATTATACAATAGCAAAAAAATATTAGATCATGGTATGGTAGTTGGTAAAGAATTAGCATATGTATTAAGTGGTGGAGATACAGAAATAAATAAAGAAATTACCGAAGATCAAATGTATAATTTAGAACTTAATAGCTTTATGAAATTACTAGAAACTAAAAAAACTCAAAGTAGAATAGCTCATACTTTAAAAACAGGAAAACCATTAATAAATTAAATGCCCATATATAACGCTCCAGTTGAAGAAATGATGTTTTTATTTGATCACTTAAAAGACAATAAAAACTATAAAGAAATTGATAAATTTAAAGAGATAAATTCTGATTTAGTTAAGGATGTTTTGCAGCAGGCTGCAAAAATTAATCAAGAGTTGATCTTACCTCTTGCCAAGATAGGTGATGAGAAACCATGTGTTTATGAAAATGGAGTCGTTAGATCTCCGCCAGGTTACAAAGAGGCATATAAAAAATTTATTGAGGATGGATGGACATCATTATCTTGTGATCCTAAATACGGTGGTCAGGGAATGCCTAAAACTGTAAGTACGTTTTTTGAAGAAATGCTTTCTTCTTCAAGTCTTTCATTTAAACTTTATAGTGAATTAAGCATAGGAGCTTATAATTGTATTCTCCATCATGCCGATGAAAAAATTAAAAATAAATATTTACCAAAAATTGTTGAAGGTAAGTGGAGCGGAACAATGTGTTTAACAGAGTCTCACTGTGGTACAGATTTAGGATTATTAAAAACGAAAGCTGTTAAACAAAAAGATAACTCTTACAAGATAACAGGACAAAAAATATTTATTACTTCAGGCGACCATGATTTAACAGAAAATATAATACATTTAGTATTAGCAAGAATTCCAGGTTCTCCATCAGGCACAAAAGGTATTAGCTTATTTCTTGTTCCTAAGTTTGTGGTTAAAGACGATGGATCTGTTGGTTCAAGAAATGGTGTTAACACAGGATCAATAGAAACGAAAATGGGAATAAAAGGATCGCCAACATGTGTTTTAAATTTTGAGAACGCCACTGGATACATGATAGGACCTGAGAACAAAGGTTTAAGTTCAATGTTTACTATGATGAACCTTGAAAGAATTGTTGTTGGTATTCAAGGTTTAGGAATTTCAGAAACAGCTTATCAAAATGCTTTATCATATGCAAAAGAGCGAAAACAAGGCAAAGCAAATAATAGCCAGAATAAAGACACTGACCTTATAATAAAACATGCCGATATAAGAAGAAGCCTAATGAATATGAAATCATTAATAGAGGGTCAAAGATCATTAGCTTTTTGGGTTTCACAACAAATAGATGTCAGTTTAAACCACACAGATCCAAAAATAAAAGAAACAGCTAATGATTTAGTTTCTATGATGACACCAATAATTAAATCTTTTTTTACTGATATTGGTGTTGAAATAACAAATGATGCTATCCAAGTTTTCGGAGGATACGGTTATACGAAGGATCAAGGTATAGAGCAATTATTTAGAGATAATAGAATCACGCCAATATATGAAGGTACAAATTCAATTCAAGCCATTGATTTAGTTTATAGAAAAATATTAAACAATAAAATATTTGATAATTATATTAAACAAATTACAGAGGAGACAAATGAGTATGGAAAAAATAAAAATCTAATTCTTTTTGTTCAAAAATTTCAAAAATATCTTGAATTATTGAATAATTTTACATCCTGGCTTATTCAAAAAAATAAAAGCTCTAAAGATGATGTCAGTGCAGCTTGTAACGATTATTTAAAAGTTCTTGGTTATATTGGTTTAGCTCATTCGTGGTTAAAAATACTTAAAATTAGTTATGAAAAAATTAATACTAATAAGGTTTTTTTTGAAGATAAAATTAATACGGCAACCTATTATTTTGATAAAATATTACCTAGGGTACAAAGTCATTACTTATCTGCAGTTACAGGTAGCGATTCAATGATGAAAGCAAATTTTAATTAAAAATGAATCATTACAACACGAATCTTGATAAAAATAGGGCAAACCATGTTCCTTTGACACCTATATCTTTTTTACAAAGAGCAAAAGATATATATCCAAATTATGAGGCTTTAATTTATGAGGATAGAAAATTTACCTGGTCAGATATTTACAAAAGATGTTTAAAATTTGCTAGCGCTTTAGAGAAAATTGGCATAAAAAAAGGTGATACAGTTTCATTTTTAGCTTTTAATACACCTGAAATTTTTGAAGCTCATTATTCAGTTCCAATGACAGGTGCTGTTTTAAATACTATTAATATTAGGCTGGACGCTAAGACTATTGCTTACATATTAAATCATAGTGATGCTAAAGTTCTAGTTGTTGATAGACAACTTCATCTTGAGGTTAGTAAGGCTTTAGAGATTTTAAAAAAGAAAATTATAATCATTGATATTGATGATAAACACGCCGATCAATCTAAAACCAAAAAAATCGGCGACTTAGAATATGAAAAATTTTTAAATACTGGAGACGAAAATTATATTTGGAAGATACCAGAAGATGAATGGCAGGCTATATCATTAAGCTATACATCTGGAACAACAGGTAATCCGAAAGGCGTTGTTTATCATCACAGAGGTTCATATTTAATGTCTACTGGTAGTGCTACCGCATGGAATATGCCAAATAGACTTAATTTTTTAACTGTTGTTCCAATGTTCCATTGCAATGGATGGTGTTATCCATGGACAGTTCCAATGCTTAATGGTCGAACTATTTGTTTAAGAAATATAAATATAAAAAAAATATTTGAACTAATTGACAAATATAACGTAACTCATTTTGGTGGTGCGCCGATTGTATTAAATATGATTACAGGAGCACCTGAGTCAGACCGCAAAAAACTCAAAAATAAGGTTTACGTATTAACAGCTGGAGCACCACCACCAAGTATAATTTTTAAAAAAATGAAAAACCTTGGTTTTGAAGTAATGCATGTTTATGGTTTAACAGAAACTTATGGTCACGTTACTCAATGTGCATGGAATGATTCTTGGAATGAATATGATGAAGAAAAACAAAATGAAATAAAAGCTAGACAAGGCGTGAGGTATCCAAACACTGAAGGTGTAACAATTATGAATCCGGATACTATGACAGAAGTTCCAAAAGACGGAAAAACTATCGGCGAGATAATGATAAGAGGAAATGTAGTAATGAAAGGTTATTTTAAAGATAAAGAAGCAACAGATAAAGCTATGAAAGGAGGATGGTTTCATACAGGAGATTTAGCTGTTATGCATCCAGATGGATACGTAAAGATTCAGGATCGATCAAAAGATATAATAATTTCAGGTGGCGAGAATATATCTTCAATAGAAATAGAAAACACTTTAGCAAAACATCCTTCTGTTTCGATTGCTGCAGTTGTTGCAAAACCAGATGACAAATGGGGAGAAGTGCCATGTGCATTTATAGAGATGGTTAAGGACAAACCGGTAACTGAAAAAGAGCTAATTATATTCTGCAAAGAAACTCTTGCTAGCTTTAAGGTTCCAAAGAAAGTTGAATTCTGTGAATTACCTAAAACCTCAACTGGAAAAATTCAAAAATTTGAATTGAGAAAAAAAGCCAAGGACTTAAGTTGATTTTAGAAGTAGATGACAAAAAGGTTTTTGCTTCCGATGCTGGGCAAACTTTCGATAAAAATAAACAAACAATAGTTTTACTACATGGTAGTGGACAATCACATGTTGTTTGGTCTCTAACAGAGCAATATTTAGCATCTAAAAATTTTAATGTTTTAACGATTGATTTACCTGGTCATGGAAATTCTGAAGGCAAAAGTCTTAAGACCATCGAAGAAATGTCTGTTTGGTTAAATAAAGTATTGAGTAAAATTGGGGCAACCAAATTAATAATAGCAGGCCATTCTCAGGGATGTTTAATAGCATTAGAATATTTTCACAAATTCCCAGATAATGTCGTTAGTTTAATTTTCATTGCTGGCGCATATCAAATTCCAGTAAACAAAACATTAATTGACCTTTCTCTTTCTGGTGATGGGGAATCATTGAATTTAATGATGAAGTGGGGCTATGGAAGCTCAAAACAGTTTATAGGCGGTAATCCTTTACAAAAAATACTTAACTCAACAAGAGAAATACGTGAAGTTTTAGCAATAGATTTAATTGCTTGTAATAATTATAAAAATGGAATGAACGCTCTCAAAAGCATTAAATGTCCAACATTCTTTGTTTTTGGAGAATTAGATAAGATGATTAAATTAGAAAATGGAAAAAAATTTGCTGAATTAATTCCCAATTCGAAAGTACATGTAATTAAAAATTGTGGCCATATGATAATACTTGAAAATGCTTTTGAAATGAGAGAAAAGGTGGCTGAATTTTTAAAAAATGAATAAATTAAAAGTATGCCTTATAGGTTATGGTTATTGGGGACCGAAATTAGCTAGGAACTTTCAAAACTCAAATTATTTTAAATTAATATCAGTTTCAGATAAGTCAAAATTAAATTTACTAAGAGCAAAAAAGGATTTTCCCTTTATTACAACATCAAAAGATTATAAAAAAACGATTACTGATAGTATTGATTTAGTAGTTATCGCAACTCCTACAGAAACACATTTCAAGATTTCTAAATATGCACTAGAAAAGAAAAAAAATATTCTTGTTGAAAAACCTATTTCATTATCAAATAAAGAAGTATTAAATTTAGAAAAAATTTCAAAAAAAAATAAAAAGAAAATATTTGTTGATTATCCATTTATTTTTTCAGGTTCTATTAATTACATAAAAAAGATCATTGAAAGCAATAGGTTTGGCAAACTAAATGAAATAGAGTCTTATAGAGAACAAGCACCGGTAAGAAAAGATGTTAATGTGGTTTGGGACTTAGCAGTCCATGATTTATCAATTTTATTTTATTTACTAAAAAGTAACCCTATAAAATCAAAATCTTTAAAAATTAACAGCGCACAATCACCTAAATCAGATACAGCATTTATCAATTTAACTTATAAAAATAAAATAAATGTTTTCATTAAAAACACTTGGATTTCACCTATAAAAATTCGACTTATGAAATTTAAATTTAAGAACGCGATTATTTATTGTGACGAAAATGAATCTATGTACAAAATAAAAATATATTACAAGAAAACTAAACAAGATAAATATAGCCTAGAGGTTCCAGAAATTGATCTTGCCGAACCATTGTCAAAACTTGTGAATTATATTTATAAAAATATCAAAAGTAATGAACAAAATATTTTTGACAATATGAACATTAATGTTACTAAAACACTCATAAAAATATCTTAACTAAATGAAAAAATTTGAAATTTCAAAAAATAGAAGGGTTAAAATTACTCCTTACACCTCTAGATTAGAAAATTATGGAGTGGGTGGTTACACTGTATATAATCATATGTTATTACCAACTCATTTTAAATCTCTTGAAGATGAATACTTTCACTTAAAAAAAGATGTTCAATTATGGGATGTTTCTGTTCAAAAACAAATTGAAGTTAGCGGTAGTGATTCTTATAAATTAGTTCAACTTATGACTTGCAGGGACCTAAGTGGTGCTAAAGTACTTAAATGTTATTACGTTCCTTTGATTGATGGAAATGGTAATATGATTAACGATCCACTGGTTTTAAAAGTTGAAGATATGAAATGGAGAATTTGTATAGCAGACTCAGATGTTTTACTTTATGCGAAAGGAATTGCTGACTCAATGAGGTTAAATGTAAAGATTTATGAGACAAATATTTCTACTCTTGCAGTACAGGGACCTAAATCATTAAATGTAATGAGGAAAGTTTTTGGAGAAGAGATAAACAAACTTAAATTTTTTAATTTTAATTATTTTAAATTTGAAGATACTGATTTTATGATATCTAAATCTGGTTTTTCCAAACAAGGCGGTTACGAAATTTATGTTGAAAATCCGAGCTCCGGTCTTAAGCTTTATGATTATATTATCAAAATTGGTAATGAGTTTAATTTAAAACCAGGTTGTCCAAATATTATTGAAAGAATAGAGGGTGCCTTGTTGTCCTATGGTAATGATATGGATAATAACGATAATCCTTTTGAATGCGGATTAGAGAAATATGTAAATTTAGATAGTAATATCGAATTTTTAGGAAAAAAAGCATTACAAAAGGCTAAATCGGAAGGCATTAAAAGAAAACTAATGGGTGTAAAAATAAACGATAAAAATATTGATTTAACAAAAGAGGAAAAACTGCTTGATGACAATAAAAAAACTATTGGATATTTAAGATCAGCCGTTTATTCACCTAGATTTAAGATGATAGTCGGAATAGCTATGATAAATCGTGATTATTGCAAAGATTCCCAGAATTTTAAAATAAATATAAATAACAAAGAGGTATCCGGGTCAGTCTGTGTATTACCAATGAATTAATATGAAAAGAGCTAAGATTTTTATACCTAGTAAAACAGCAATGCAGTCGGGCAGGGGAAAAACAAAAAAATGGGTTCTTGCTTTCGATAGCAAGAATACAAAAACTAACCCATTGATGGGTTGGGAATCAGGAGAAGACACTATGAGTGAAGTTATTTTAAATTTTACCTCAAAAGAAAAAGCGATTGAATATGCTAAAAAAAATAAAATTATCTATCAAGTTATAGAGCCGAAAAAATCTGAATTTATTATTAAATCATACAGCGATAATTTTTTGAAAGATTGATATGTGGAGAAGTTTTTTTACTGACAGAAAATGGATGTTTTGGTGTTATGGAGGCGGTTCACTTATTTTAATCTTAATAGTTTTTCAAACATGGTTGTCTGTTCAATTTAACACCTGGTATGGATCATTTTATGATTTATTACAAAAACCACCAGAAACAGGTGGTCTCGAACAATTTTATGAAAGATTAACCTTTTTTCTTTATTTAGCTATTCCATACGTAACTACCATTTCATTTACAAATTGGTTTACAAGGATGTGGACCTTTAGATGGAGGGAGTCAATTACTTTTTCATATATGCCGTATTGGCGTAATGTAGACGTAAAGGTAGAAGGGGCATCTCAGAGAATCCAAGAGGACTGTAGAGATTTTGCAAACATAGTTGAAAATATAGGTCTTGATATTGTTAGAGCTTTAATGACCCTTATAGCATTTTTACCAATTTTGTGGGCGCTTTCTGAAAATGTTGTTGCGCCATATTTAGAAAATGTATCAGGCTCATTGGTTTGGGTAGCTTTATTAGTTAGTATAGGTGGGCTTACTATAAGTTGGTTTGTTGGAATCAAGTTACCTGGATTAGAGTATAATAATCAAAAAGCTGAAGCCGCATTTAGAAAAGAATTAGTTTATGGTGAAGATGATAGAGCAAGATATGCACTAGCGCCATCTGTTTTAAAACTATTTACTGGTATAAAATTTAATTACCATAGACTTTTTTTGCATTACGGATATTTTGATTTATGGTCAATATTATATAGACAAATATTTGTGATAGTACCCTTTTTAATAATGGGACCAGGTTTATTTACTGGGGCTTATACTTTAGGAATTATGATGAGAGCTGTAAATGCTTTTGGTGAAATTAAAGATGCGTTCAATGTCTTCTTATATAATTGGGTACAAATAAACAGGTTAAGATCTATCCATAAACGTCTAAGTGAATTTGAAAAAGCTATTGGCTTTAATAAACCCTTGGGAAAAGCTAAAAAATCTGATGTAAGAGTTTAATGGAACTCTACCTTAAACTTATCGATGTTTTATTCCCTGTTTTTTTTATTATTGGAATTGGTTACTACCTTGGTAAAAAAGATTCTAAATTTGATACTAAATTTATAACTAATTTTGCAGGAACCATCGGTACTCCAGCAATGATATTTTACACTATTACAACAACAGGTGTAACCTTAGAAATTTTTACAGAGTATTTTCTATATGCTTTGATATTATTATCAGCATTTGCATTTATCGGATTCTTATTTTTATTATTTTTAAAAAAAGATCCTATTACTGAACTTCCTCCGATGTTTTTACCCAATACTGGCAACATGGGTGTTCCTATTTGTTTATTTGCTTATGGTACTGCCGGTCTTGGTGTAGCATCAGCAATAGCCTCTGTTATTATTCTATTTCACTTTACTATTGGAGTTTTATTAGCTAGCAAGAAATTTTCACTTACTATTCTAATTAAAAACGGTCCAATTTATGGAATTATAGTTTCAATTTTGTTTCTTTATTTTGATTGGAATGTCCCTGGATATTTAGAGAACACGACATTTTTACTGACTTATACAACAATATTTTTAGTTCTTATGGCTCTAGGTGTTGCTTTAACAAGATTGAAGGTTGTATCATGGAAGCACGCTACTATATTAGGAGCTGTTAGGGTAATTTTGGGCCCTGTAATTGGTTTTACTCTTATTAATTATTTAGAGCTTAGTGGGTTTATGGCAGGTGTTCTGTTCATACAATCAGCGATGCCAAGTGCAGTTTTAACCTACCTTGTTGGTTCCATGTATTCAAAGAAGAGGGCAGTAGATAATGTTGCTAGTGTAATTGTAACTTCAACGCTAATGTCTTTTGTGACAATTCCTATTGTTGTGTATTTATCCTTACGTTTCTTTAATTAACACTATTTTATACTTAAAGTACTACTTTAGGTTTTATCTGTATATAATTGTTTTTATTCAATAATATTAATGTTATTAAATAAGATAATTAAATATTTTGCTAAAAATGGGGATTTAATCAATCAGTAAACATATGCATTCTGTATAGTTTAAAAAAAACCGCATAAACAAAGGGTTTTATTGCATATAGAGAAACTTTTTTTTAAAAAAGAATAGAATAATACAGTTAGATAGGGCGGACAAACAATAAGCAATGCAGTTTGAGAATATAGCGTTTAATGGACCATATATGGGTCTATTTTAAGCATTTAACCATACAGGCTCTAATACACCACGTAAAACCTTAATTTTTATTAAAATACACTTATAGATTGAAAAAAACGTTGAAATATAAGGGTTTTTTGAGTGTAAAATAGTCTGATTTTAGTCATTTTTTTGGTATCTTGAGTATTTCTTAGAACCCATGTTTGGTCCTACAAGTATCAATGTCCAGGCTGATTTACCCTCTGGTATCTTTAAACTATGTCTATCAGTACCTTTTCTAAAACCTATATATCCAGGTTTTCTCCAATATGTACCTTTTTGAGTGGTTTCCCAATATCCACCTTTTAAAATTATAGTTAAATAAGACCAATAGTGATCATGCAAATCACCTCGGTCACTTTTTAAGATCTTGTGAACGAAGATATTGAAAGGGAACCATTTAGGTCTTTTACGAAACAATGGATAATACCTAATCATAAAAGGCTCAGCTTTATCATAGTCTGGCCAACTTGGACCTCGATCTAATACAATTCTTTTTCTTGATCTAAACATATTTAGATATTTAATCACTTGACTTTAAAAATCATCTATTATATTACTAGTGATAATTAATTGTTATCAATAGTAATAGATATGAATGAACTAGTTACAGATCTAAAAACCTTACATGAGGAAACTCTAAATAACCTTAAAAGCTCAAAAGCAAGTAATACTATAAGAGCTTATAAATCAGATTTTAAGG
>MDTB01193244.1_pt1 | contig 16946 bp, 11 predicted proteins | sample 811161 | NCBI WGS metagenome assembly MDTB01 (sample SAMN05326650, study PRJNA326480) | marine metagenome | isolation source: seawater | place: Mediterranean Sea | collected 2009
ATTCAAATTCTACACTATCCATTAGTTCTTTAATAAGGTGTAACCCCCAACCTCTTTTTCTGTCGGAGGAAAGTTTTTTATCAATATTTGGTATTTCAACTTTTGTTTTATCAAACCCTTTGCCATGATCTGTAACTGTTATAACTAAAGTTTCCCCCTGGATAACAAAATGTATTTCAATGTTTTTTTTATCGCTTTTACTGTGTTCAAAGGCATTAATACAAGCTTCAATTAGGGCCATGTTTATTTCATCACACTTTTCTTCGCTTAGCCCCATGTGTTTTGCCACAACCTCAGATGTTTTTGTTGCCGCAAGCTCCATATCGTGTATTATTGGTATAGTTAATTCTACTTTTGGTGGTTGTTTTTTGCTCATATTTTCCTCGTTTGTATTCAAAAACATAATCTAATTTAAAACCTTTATATGGCTTGCTTGTTATCTTTATTTATTAGAATTATTTATTGATAGATAAAGAGCATAAAAAATTTTTGTGATAAGTTATAAGACAAGTGAAATATTTTTTTAAACTTTATATAAAACAAGAAAATTCTTAATTCTTAAGTATATTATTTATATAAACTGTTGAAATGTTAAAAACCTATAAAATAAAAGTTGCTAATTATGACATAAAACAATTTATAACCAATGACCTAATAGATAACTTTATGTTCATAACTAGTTGTATTTTTGTTATCAATAAAAGAAATAACTAGTTATAAGTAGTATATATGGTTTTCCACGTTTACTTGTAAAAACTTGTGTAAAAACTAACTCTTTATTTCTATATAAAATTTATTCCTGGCTTCTTTTATCCAATTGGTATACCAGTCCATTTTCTTTTTATTTAAAGCAAGTGATTCAATTTCTGACCAGTGATCTGTTATATTAGGTCTACCTCCTTTTTTAACACCCTCTAACCAAAGAAGGTGAAATCCTAAAGAAGAGTTAATGGGAGGACTGCATGAATTTATATTTATATATTTTATTGCTTGCCCTATTTCTGAAACTTGATAGTTTTGAGGTTCTATCCAACCAAGGTCTCCGCCGATTTTTTTTGTTGTTTTATCTGCTGTATAAAGTGAAACAGCTTTTTTGAAATCATCTAATGTTTCTATGGAGTCTTTCTGAAGAGTCATTGCAAAAAGATATGCTCTTTCGTTATCCGCTTCACCTACCAAAGGAGTCTTTAAAATATGTCTAACTTTTATTTTTTCTCCTTTTCTTTCTAAAGTTTCTAAAATATGAAAACCGAACTCTGTTTCTATTGGCCCAACAATTTCACCAATTTTTGATGTGAAAGCCGCTGTTTCAAACTCTTTAACCAAAGAACCGCGGCTTACCCAACCTAAAGAACCGCCATTTTCTTTAGAACCTGGATCTTCAGAGTGTTTAATCGCCATTTCTGAAAAAGGCTTACCTTTTATTATTTTATCTTTTATATCATTTAATTGAAAAACTGTTTTTTCTTTTTCTTCTTCATTTGGTTTTATTGGAATCAATAAATGCCGGACCTTTGCTTTCATTGGAATACTAGGGAGACTGTCTTTGTATGTTTTATAAAAACCCAACACGTCTTTTCGTGTTACCGATATAGATCCAATTAGCTGTTGTTGGTATTTTTCAGAAACTAATCGCTCTTGCATGTCATACCAAAATTCTCTTCTAAAATCTTTTAAAGACTGACCAAGCGCTTTTTCAGCTTTCTTTTCGCCACCTGTTTGAGAAATAAACATCTGTACTTGTTGATCGAGAGCTTGATTTACTTCTTTTTCACCAACCATAATAGAGTCTTTCTCTGCCATTTCTAACATTATCTTTTGATCTATCATTGATTGTAAAACAGAATTTTGGATTTTAATGTAAGCTTCCCCGTCTTTTACTGGGTCTATTCTGTTTTGTACAACAGCCATATTAACCATTTGTACTAGGTCGCTTTTTAAAACAATGTGGTTTTCTATAATTGCCGCAACACCATCAATTTCATTTGGAAAAACTTGACTAAAAGCAAGACAAAGAAGTATTATAATTTTTTTCATGTTTATTTATATTCGGGGTTTGTGTATATGGTTATTTGTTTTTTTAAACTGTCTATTAGTTTGTTTTTTGCAACAATTTCTTCTTTTTTATAAAGTCGCTGATAAATTTTATCAGATACAATATCTAAACCAACAAAAGAACCTTTTTTGTGTTTTTGAAGTATATTAAAAACATGATATTCACCATTGTTTTTAATAGGGCCAACAACGGAACCATTGCTATTAAAAAGTTTTTCGCCAAACAAAGGGTTAATGAGGTTTTTTTTTATATAACTAGTAGAACGCAGAGAAGAAGAAATTGTTTCTTCAGAGTTTGAATTTTTTGTTAATAAAAAGGAAATAATTGTCTTTGCGCGTTTGATGTTTTTTGTTGTGTAGTGTTGAACATATAAAGCCTCTTCTTTTCTTTGAAAAGCTGTTTTGTTATCAATATAGTATTCACGAATTTGATTTTTTGTGACTTTGATGTTTGACGCTGTTTCCTGTTCCAAAAAAGAAGAAATAACCAGGTCTTTAAAAAAAACATCTCTTCTTTTTAAAAGAGTGCTATCTTCATTAAAATTTTTTTCTATAGCTTTATTGTATAAAATTGTTTGTTCGACCCATTTATTTACTAACAAAACAGTGGTTTCTTTAGAATAACTTTTTTCTAGTCTTTCATCATCGGCTCTCAGAAAAGCATCACCAACGCGGGCAACAACAGGCGTTTTTACTTTTTCTTTTGAAGAGCAAGAAATAAAAAAAACTGTTAAAATAAAGTAAAAAAAACAAGTCAAAAAGAAAACCTACTTTGTTATTGTATTAAATAAATTAACAAAAGAAAACAAGACATTCATATGTGGAATTTGGTTTTTTGTTTTTAAAAAAACAAACAACCCTTGGTTTGGTCTGTTTTCATATCGATATTCCACAAACTCTTTATGGGAAAAGCTAGAAACGGAAGAAAAAAGACTTTCCAAAGAATCAAAAGGGTGCGTTGTTTTTAAACACAAAGAAGTTTCTTTTTTTGATATAAAAATTTTACTAATAGATGTTTTTGAGCAGAGAGCTTTTAACCTTGAAATGTTCAACAGTGTAACTGTTTTTTTCGGCAAAGCGCCAAACCTTTCTTTCAATTCTTTTTCAATTTTACAAACCTCACTCAATGTTGTTGTTTTTGCAATTCTATAATAGTAATCAATCCGTAAAGCTTGTGAAGATATGTGTTTTTTGTCAAGATTGGGCATGTTAAGCATCTTTATTTCTACTTTATTAGTGAGTTCTCCTGTTTTGTTTTTGTTTATCTCTTCTTTTAACAGGTCACAATAAAGCTCAAAACCAACTGAGGAAATATGTCCACTCTGACGATATCCAAAAAGGCTACCTGCTCCTCTTATTTCAAGATCCTTCATTGAAATATTATATCCGGCCCCAAGGGCGGTGTTTTGTTCTATTGTTTTCAGTCTTTGATATGCTTCTTTTTCTAAGGGTTTATTTGGGATTAAAAGCAAACAACGAGCTTGCTTTTCTCCTCGACCAACACGACCTCGAATTTGATAAAGCTGAGGTAGGCCAAAGTTATGAGCGTTGTTTATTATTATGGTGTTGGCATTAGTAACGTCCAACCCTGATTCAATAATCGTAGTACAAACTAAAACATCAATGCTACCAGAAAAGAAACCCAAGATAGTTCTCTCAAGAAGTTTGCTTTCCATTTTTCCGCTGGCTCCCACAACAACTTTATTAGGGAAAAAAGAAGATATCTTTTCAACAAAAGAAGGAATTGCTTTAGTATCATTGTTTAAAAAATACACCTGTCCTCCTCTAAAAAGCTCTGCTGAAACAACTTCAATAACCGCTTCCCAATTAAAATACTTAACGCCAGTCAGGATAGGCTTTCTTGACACAGGGGGCGTGTTTATTGTGCTTAAGTCTTTTAAGCCAACCAAAGATTGTTGTAGCGTTCTGGGGATAGGTGTGGCTGTCATGGTTAAAACATCAATTCTTTCTTTTATTAATCGAATTTTTTCCTTGTGCTTAACACCAAAACGATGCTCTTCGTCAATTATTAAAAGACCAAGGTTTTTTAATTCAATGTCTTCTGAAAATATTCGGTGTGTACCTATTAAAAGGTCTGTCTTTTCTTCCTTTAAAGAATCAATAATTAACTTTTGTTCATTTTTTGATTTAAATCTAGAAATCAAAGAAATTTGAACACCATGTTTTTCAAGTCTATCTGTACACGTTATAAAGTGTTGATCTGCGAGGATTGTTGTTGGGCACAGTAAAACAGAAAGCCTGTCTGATAAAAAAGACTTGAAAACAGCTCTAATAGCAACTTCAGTCTTTCCATATCCAACATCACCACAAACCAGGCGATCCATTGGTTTTGCGCTGTTCATGTCAAAATAAACGTCTCTTATTGCTTTTTTTTGATCAGGTGTTTCAATAAAGGAAAAAGACCCAGCTAGTGTGTTGTCTAGATCATTTGTTTTCACAAAAGAAAAATCTCTTTTCTCGGTTTTTTTTGAATATATAGAAACGATTTCTTTTGCTGTAATTTCTATAGCTTTTTTTGCTTTTTTCACTTCGGAAGACCATTTTTTTGACCCCAAAGCAGAAAGTAAAGGTTTTCTTCCACTCCCAACATACTTTTGCACTAAAAAGAGCTGTTCTGAAGAAACAAAAACGCGAGAATTGTTTTTATACTCTATTTCAATTCCTTCTGAAAAACCTATTCTTTCTTCTCTTTCTATTACACCACAAAACTGCCCAATTCCAAAATCACGATGAACTAAAAGGTCTCCTTTTTTAACTTCAGACAAAAGCCCTCCGTGTGGAATTTGATAAGAGGAAACAGATGTGGGCTGCCACCGGTCTTGTAGAAAATCTCTAGACAAATACTGGTTTTGTGAAACAACAAAAGTTTTTTCGTTTTCTATAAAAAAACTTTTTTCAATCGAACCGCTAATGAAGGAGGATTTAAAGGGAAGGTTTCTCGGTTTTCTGTCTCCTACGAAAAACACAGAAACAGCTTTTTTCGCGTTCTTGGCAATGTCTTTTTTTTTATTAATAGATACGCAACTATTGCTAAAAAAAACATCGTGTTTTTGATTTTTTAATTGCTCAACAAAGATTGAAAGACCTTTTTTATCGGCACAACCACGAAGAAAAACCGCACTAGAAAAAACAGACTTAAGTGTTGTTTTATCAGCGGTTTGTGGATCAAAGTAGTCTTTAAAAATAAGCCTCTTTAGGCTCTGAATATTTAGTTGTGATACAGGGTCAAACAAATGGATTTTTTCTATCTCTTCATAATTGAAAGAAATACGAGCGGGGTTCTTAAAGTGGTAGGGATAAACATCTAAAACATCACCCCGAACAGAAAAACGACCAGTTTCTTTTACAACGTCTTCTTTTTTGTAGCCAAGCTTGTTTAGTAAAGACTCAACTCTTTCTCTGGTTGTTTTTTCGTTTAGTTTAAAGTCAATAGATAAAGACTCTTTTTTTATATTTCTTTGAACTGTTTTTAAATCAAAAACCCCCTTTGCACCTAAACAAACAACTGGTTTTTTAGACAAAAATGACAAAGTGGCCTCTTTTTGATATCTTTTTTCTTCAGGTACAAACCCAGGAACCCCTCCTCCTTCTGGCATTGTAGGGTAGTAAACAAAAGAGTCGCTGGCGTTTTCAAAGCAACGAGCATAAAGATCAAAAACTCCAATACCTTCATCTAGTTCAAGAATGAATTGCTTTTCAGTTGTTATCAAAAGCTCATTTAAAAACAAAACAAAAGCGTCTTTTGTCAAACCAGAGGCGCCAAATGGTTCAGCTTGACAATAGCTGTTTTTAATAAAAACCCTTTTTATCACTGTTTCACGTGAAACAAGTTTCTAGAAACAAAAATATGTAAAACAACAGAGTCAGAGGGTTTGACACCAGAAATCCGAGATGCTTGGCCTAAGTTTTCTGGCTTTATATTTGAAAGTTTTTCAGCTGCTTCTTTTGATAGTCCTGGAACTTTATAAAAGTTTAAGTTGGGGGGCAATAAGAGTTTTTCGTTCTTGCGAAGGTTCTCTATTTCTTTCTTCTGCCTTTTTAAATACCCGCTGTATTTAATGTCTGACTCAACATCATAGGCAATCTCTTTTTTTAGCCACTTTGGAAGAATAACGCTTGTTTCCAAGGTTTCTTTTGGGAAGTCAAAAATTGACAAAGAGGGTCTTTTTAAGAGTTCTTTTGCGGGCTGGGAGTGTTTTATTTTCTCGTTTTTCATTATATCTGTTTCATTTAAGCTTTTTAAAAGGTTTCTGTTTATAGCCTTTTTTTCGGCTTTGGCTAAATAAATAAACTTAATTTCTTCTTCAGATAATAAATTGTTTTTTTTAGAGACCTCATACAGGCGCTCAAAAGTGTTTGTAAATCGAAGATACAATCGGTGTTCTGCTCTCGATGTAAACATTCTGTATGGCTCCAAGGTGCTCTTGGTAATAAGGTCGTCAATCATTACCCCTATGTATGATGAATCCCTTGTTAGTATTAACGGGTCTTTGTTCTGAATCTTTTTTACGGCATTTATCCCGCAAAGCAACCCCTGTGCTGCGGCCTCCTCATAGCCCGAAGTTCCGTTCATTTGCCCAGCAAAAAAAAGCCTAGAAATGTTTTTAGTTTCTAGCGATGCTTTTAGCTGCGACGGAGGAAAGAAGTCATATTCAATTGCATACCCTGGTCTAAAAAACTCTACACTCTCAAGCCCTGAAATTGTTCGAAGCGCGGATAGTTGAGCGCTTTCTGGCAGGCTTGTTGAAAAGCCATTTAGGTATATTTGATCAGAGTCCTTCCATTCTGGCTCAAGGTGTAATAAGTGGCTCTTTTTTTCTTTAAAACGATAAACTTTGTCCTCAATTGAGGGGCAATATCTAGGGCCAACACCACCAATGTCTCCAGAAAACATTGGAGATCTTTTTAGGTTTTTTTTTATTATTTTATGAGAACTCACAGAGGTGTTTATTGTGTGGCATGGGATGTTGTTTGATTCAAAATTTTTACTAAAATAAGATAAAGGATTTGGGTTTTTGTCTCCCCATGAAGGTTCTGTTTTGCTCCAGTTTATAGTTTTTCTTACAAGACGAGGAGGGGTGCCTGTTTTAAGCCGTGCGCTTTTAAAGCCGAAAGAGGTAAGACACTCAGTTAGTCCCTCCGCCCTTTCTTCTCCCATTCTTCCGGCTAAGATTTTTCTTTCTCCAATATGAACTATTCCTGATAAAAAAGTTCCTGCGGTTACGACACCAGAACTAGAATGTATCGAGGTTCCATCACGTAAGCCGAAACCCTGAAAGGTGTTTTTTTTGATTATGACAGAAACAGCTTCTCCAATTATAATCTTAACATCGCTTTGGGCTAGGGCTTTTTTTATCTGTTCTTCATATTTTCGTTTGTCAATCTGCGCGCGAGGTGACCAAACCGCTCTACCTTTCTTTTTATTCAAGGTTTTTATTTGGAGTGAACATAGGTCTGATATGCGCGCCATTGTTCCGCCAAGTATATCAATTTCTCTTACAATTTGCCCCTTTGCAAGGCCTCCAATGGCCGGGTTGCAAGACATCCTCCCTATCGCCGCCCTGTCCATGGTTATAATGCCAACAGTGCACTTAAGTTTTGATGCAATAAGAGCTGCCTCTATTCCTGCGTGCCCAGCTCCGACAACAAGAACATCTAGCTTTTTCTTACGCATTGTCTATTTACCTACACAAAAAGAAGAAAAAACAGAATCTAATATGTCGTTAGTAGTTGTTTTTCCTGTGGTTATGTCAAGTTGGCCAACCGCCAGTGTTAGTTCTTGAGCAAGAATCTCTAAGGGGGGCGAATTTTGTCCCAGCAGCTCAAGAGATGCTTTAACAGAGGATAAGGTACCTGTTAAAGAATTTTTTTGTCTTAGTGTTGTTATAAGCGGAAGAGAACCATCTTGCCTAAAAGAAGAATACCTGTTTGCGATTTTGGTTCTTAATGATCCAAGTCCACTTCCTGTGGCTGCGGAGACCGAGAGAACGTCTTTTTTGTTGCCTAAGTATTGTTTTAAGTCCGTCTTGTTGTGAACAAAAATTTTGTATTTATCTTTAATAAAATCAACTGGTTCTGAATCAGGAGAAAAAACTGATATTATTATGTCTGCTGACCGCAACTCTTCTTTTGTTTTTTCTATTCCTACGGCTTCTATTTCGTTTTTTGTTTCATGTATTCCTGCTGTGTCAACAAAAGAAAAAGGTAGTCCCTTGATTGTTATGTTTGTTGAGATTATGTCTCTTGTTGTTCCGGGCGTTGGGCTTGTTATGATTTTATCATCATTTATGAGTGCGTTAACTAATGTTGATTTTCCAACATTCGGTTTTCCAGCAAAAACAACCTTCAATCCCCTTGTGTGGGCCGAAACCGTATCAAAAGAAGATATCGCGCCTTCAATTTTTTTTATTACTTTTCTTAATATGGTTCGCATAGTGTTCTGCTGCGATTTTATATATGATTCGTCTTCAGAAATGTCGAGTTCAAACTCTATTATTGATAAAACCTGAATAATCTCTTTTTTTATATTAGATAGCTTTTTTGAAGTGACCCCTCCTATGTTCTTTGATAGTTGATACACTGCTTCTACAGACTTAGATTCTATTAACAGCGCCACTGATTCCGCCTGAAGTAAGTCAATTTTTCCATTCAAATAAGCCCTTTTTGTGTATTCTCCCGGTTCGGCTAAGACTGCGCCAAACGAAAGGATTTCATTAATCACAGTTAAAACAATATTTGGGTTGCCATGGCAGGATATTTCCATAATATCTTCACCGGTATAGGATTTTGGAGAAAAAAAAGGTAAGTATATAGCGTTGTCTAGTTTCTCATTGTTTTTTATAAAAACAGGCAAGTACTGTGCTTCCATGTGTTTAAAACTGGAGGTCTGGTGAGAAAGTTTTTTTGAAAAAACAAACGTGTCTGGCCCACTTATTCTCACAACAGAAATCGCGGAATTTCCTATCGGTGTAGACTGGGAAACAATTGTTGTTGCTCGCATATCTATGTGTTTTGTTGCGCGCTTGGTATTAGTTTTTGCTGTGCAATGGTTAAAACATTAAATAAGGTGTAGTAGAGATTTAATCCTGATGGGAAGGTGTTAAATATCAAAAAGAAGAACCCCGTCATAAAATATTGCATCATTTTCTGTTGTGGCTGCTGAACACCACCAGACATCATTTTTTGCTGTATAAATGTTGAAATCACCATCAAGATTGGAAGAAAAGCTACGTTAGAGCCGTATATGGGGATAGAAAAAGGAAGGCTAAATATAACATCTGGGCTAGAAAGATCTTTAATCCAAAAAATGAAAGGCTCGTTTCTTAATTCAATTGTTGTACGAAAAACAATAAAAAGAGCAAAAAGAAGAGGCATTTGAAGCAACATAGGTAAGCACCCGCCAAGCGGGTTCACTCCTTTCTCTTTGTAAAGTTGCATAGTGGCCTGGTTCAGTTTCTGGGGGTTGTTTTTGTATTTTTCTCTTAAGCTATTTACCTGGGGCTGTATTTTTTGCATTGCAGAGGTTGACTGATAACTTTTTTTTGTAAGAGGAAAGACTAGAATTTTAACAAGAAATGAAAAAACTATTAATACAAAACCATAGTTAGGTATATGTTCGTGCATTCTCGTTAGTGCATATAAAACCCCCTTTGATATGGGTCGAATAAAGGCCCAGCCAAAGTCCATAATTTCATCTACTTGAGCTCCTAGTGATTTTATCCTCTCGTATTCCAATGGGCCAAGGTATAACACAAATGAATTTCGATTGTGGGGGTCTAAGACAAAAGACATTTTGTGCGCTTCTAAAGAGTCTCCTGTCCCAAATAGAGACGCAGATCGGATGTCTGTTGGTGTTTCTGGTATAAGGGCGGCCACAAAGTACTTTGTGCGAATTGCACACCAACTTGTCTCTCCATTAAATGATTTTTTTTCTTCTTCACCAACTTTTGTTTTTAATTCTTCAAGTTCTCCACCTTGATAAACATAGGAGTTAAAATATGTCCTGTCATCTTTTATATCTTTTTCCGTACTTGAAAGACCTCCCTCCCAAGAAAAAAGCATGTCCCGGTGGATAGCGTTTTTGATGTCCCCAGAGTGAATTTTAACCAAAATTGAATAATCGTCAGGCTGAAAAACAAGGGCTTTTTTAATAAAAACCCCAGGGGCAATTTCAAGAGAGTACTCAAGGGTCTCTTCACGTTCTATTGATTTGTAAGAGAATGTGTTTTTAGAGAGCCAAGAGCCTGACAGGTCAACTGGGTTTCCGTCTAAGTCTTTAATGGAAATTGAAAGGTTTTGGTATGACAGATCTTCATTAACAAGGTTTACTGGAAGGCTATCAGCACCGAGGTAGTTTAAAACATAGAAGGCTTTAATGGTTCCACCACCGCGCGATGAAACAATTGCCTTATAGAGCGAGGTTTCTATTGTGGAAAGTTTTTCGACAGTATTACTTGCAGAGGAAAGGGGCAAAGGTGGAGTGTTTAAAACTTTTGATTCTACATTAGTTTTTTCTAGGTTGCTTGAAGGGTTCTCAGAGTTGCGAGAAAGAGGTACGTTTTCTACTGTTTCTTCTGCAGGGGGGTAAAATATTTCCATATACTTCGGTGTGAACAGCAAAACCAGCGCTATCAAAAAAAAAGCTAAGAGAGTGTTTCTATCCATGTTTATACCGCGGGGTCATGCCCACCAGTGCAAAAAGGGTTACACCTTGCAATTCTCCAAACTGTTAAAAAACCTCCGATAACAAAGCCTCTCTTCTTCAAAATTTGTAAACAATAATTTGAGCAAGTAGGGTGAAAACGGCAATTGTTACCTAAATAAGGAGAGAGAAGTTTTTGATATCCAAAAATCAGATAGGACGCGATGCCAACAAGCTTACGATCAACTAACGAAAAAAAGAACACGCAAACCGCTACAGCGCTAAGCGCTTACGTCCCTTTTTTCTTCTTCTTTTCAAAACATTTAGCCCTCCAACTGAGGACCTTCTTTTTCGAAACCCGTGTTTGTTTCGTCTCTTTCTTTTGCTTGGTTGATATGTTCTTTTCATATATAGCTTTTTGTTTGCTTCGAAAATTACTAAACGAAGTGGCAGATCACAAAATTATAAACGGGGTAACTCAAAAAAAGATTAAAGAATAAATAAAACAGGCATCACAGTAAAAATAGTGAGTAAATTTTTACAACAAAATAACTGTGGAAAACTTGTGGAAAACATAAAAAAGAATCATGTGGTAGTTTGGCAGGAGGCGTATGGTGTTTTAAAATCAACTCTTCCCGATCATGCTGTTCACGCATGGATTGATCCAATTGTTTGTACTGGTTTAGATGAAAACATTCTGCTTTTGGCAGTTCCAAATCATTTTTTTAAAGAATGGATTGAGTCTCACTACACAAACAACATAGATGCCGCTTTAAAATCTAACAATGGATCGGGAATTAAGTATCAAATTTTTGTTTCTGAAAAAGAAGAGAATAAAAAGATATCTAATCAAAGTCAGAATCAAGTGGAAACAAAAACGAGGGCTCGAATAAACAACTTAAATCCTCAATATAGATTCCAAAACTTTATAGTGGGAAGCAACAATGAGCTTGCTAAAGCCGCTTCTGAATCTGTTGCTAAAACCCCTGGTGACGGCAGCTTTAATCCGTTAATCATATATGGAGGTGTTGGCTTAGGAAAAACGCACTTAATGCATGCAATTGGAAATAGAGCACTAGTTAATTCTCCCACAGCTAACATAGTAAATATTACAAGCGAGAAGTTTACTTTAGACTTTGTAAATAGCTTAAGAAAAAACAAAACGATCGAATTCGCTCAAAACTATAGAAAGGCCGATATTCTTTTAATTGATGATATACAGTTTTTTAGAGGAAAGGAACAAACACAGGAACAGTTCTTTCACACTTTTAATGTTTTATATCAAAGTGGAAAACAAATTGTTTTAACTGCAGATAAGTTTCCAGGAGAAATGAAGGGGTTGCAATCGAGGCTTCTTTCTCGATTTCAATCGGGATTGTCTGTTGATATTCAACCACCAGATTATGAAATGAGAGTTGCAATTCTTCTTGAAAAAGCTGAACAAAATGGATTAACTCTTGAATACCCAATGGTAGAGTTTATAGCTACGCACATAAAAAAGAATATAAGAGAACTGGAAGGGGCGATAATTAGAATCCTTGCAAAGTCTTCGCTTTTAAACAAAGAGATTGACAAGACGCTTGTTTTTGAAGTGATTAAAGAAAGAGTAGGAAGTGTACAGAATAAGGATCTGACAATAGAAAGCATTGTAAAGCAAGTTTCTCTGCATTCAAAAATTTCTGAAAACGATATTGTTGGGAAAAGTAGAAAAATGGAAGTTTCTAAAGCTAGGCAAATTTCAATGTATATATGTAGAAATATTACCGATGCTTCGTTAAACAACATTGGTGTTTATTTTGGAGGGAGAGACCATACTACAGTGATGCATGCAATAAACAACATTGAAAAAAAGAAGCTCGAAGACTTGAGGTTAAAAGAAACAATTTCAACTATTAAAAAAGAACTTTCACCGCCACCGTTTTAGTGAAAATAAAACATAGCACAAAAATATATATTTTATAAAAGGACAAACGTCTTTTAATTTTCGCCTATAATTAAAGTCAAAAACTAAAGCCTCAAAAAAACATATTTAATCGGAGACTACATATGCAAAAAAACAGCGTAAATAAAGTAATTATAGTTGGAAACTTGGGCCAAGACCCCGAGGGTAGGTTTACTCCACAAGGAACAGCTGTCACAAACTTAAGTGTAGCTACAAATGAATCTTGGAAAAATCAGAGCGGGGAGTATCAAGATAGAACGGAATGGCACAGGGTTGTGATGTATGGAAAAATGGCAGAAACAGCAAATGAATATATGCATAAAGGAATGATGGTATATATAGAAGGACGTCTTCAAACAAACGAATGGGAGGACCAAAACCAAGTTAAAAGAAAGACTACAGAGATCAGATGTGATAACTTTACAATGCTTGGTAAAAAGGGCGATGGGGCACAAGCAAAGAAACCTCAAAGTGCCGATGAAACCTTTGATGAAAGTCAGGATGACGACCTTCCTTTTTAAACAATAATCAATTATCATTTTTCTACCAGTTCAAAAGAATGAATGAAAAAAAAATACGGACCAGAAACACTTTCAAGACTTTCCCCACAGCCAAAGTGGGTGAGATATCTGCTGACATATGCTTCTATGTTTTTGGGTTCCACTGTTGCAAAAACAAAGGTTTGGGGAAAATGGAATCTGCCAAAGAAAGGACCCTATGTTATTGCTTGCAACCACTTCAGTGTAATAGATCCGCCTTTTTTTACTTATGCAGTTCAAAAGCCAATTAATTTTATTGCTGCAAGTGACCAAGAAGTAGACTGGTGGTTTATGTGGGCGCCGTTTATTTACGGTTGGATCCCTGTAGATCGAGAAAAACTCAACCCCTCTACAATTAAAAAAGCATTAAGCGTGTTAAAAAACCATGAAATCTTAGGAATATTCCCCGATGGAGGGACAGAAAACGACTTTTTAGGGAAAGCAAAAAATGGTGCCGTGTATATATCAACCTTGGCTAAAGCCCCAATTGTTCCTATGGCAATATATGGTGCAGAAACAGCGTGGGAAGGTTTGTTTCGAGGCATTAGGCCCCGTGTTTTTGTGAATATTGGAAAACCTTTTGGACCTCATAAAATATCAGGCTCCAAAATAGAAAAGCAAACAAAACTTCAAGAAATAGGGCTTGACATGATGTGTCGAATTGCGGCTTTGTTACCAATAAACAGACAAAAAACCTACAAAGGAGATATGCGGGTAAAAAAATATCAAAAAATAAATAACTTTATACCAAAAGATCATCTTTATTATAAAATGAAAAAAAAATGATATTATTCTCTTTCTGTGTTTAGAATAAGATAAATACCAAAAAAAATAAAAGGTGCGGCAAGAAGCGCTTCTAAAGAAACGCTTTCAGAAAAAAGGGCGTAGCCCAATATTGAGGCGATCACAGGTTCGCCAAGAGGAACAGAAGCAACGGCAGTGGGAGATAGGTACCTAATTGAGTAGTTTAATGAATTGTGACCTAAAATTGATGGAACAACACCTAAAAACAAGACCCAAAAGACTTTTTCTTTTTCAAATAAAAAAGAGGATGGTTCAAGAACCATCCAAATAAAAAGAATAGTTATAGATGCAGAAAAAAACAAAGTTCTTCCATAAACAACAGCATTAGACTCTTTTCTTATTTTTTTAGCATAGCTATACGTAATCGCAATACACAAACCGCTAATTAAGGAAATAAAATTACCAAGATTGTTGTTTTGACCTATTGTTCCTTCAGATAATTGAAAGGCGATTAAGCCAACAAGAGCCAGCATAAGCCCAATAAGAACAGGCCTTTTCAATTTACCAGTTTTTAAAAAGGTGATTAGAGCTGTGAAAAAAGGTCCGGTATTTGCTAATAAGGTTGCATTTGCGATAGAAGTATTTCGTACACCCCAAAAAAAACAAGCAAAATGCAAGCCTAAAAAAACTCCTGCGATAATTGTTAAAGAAGTGTTCGTTTTTGAAAGAGATTTCTCCTTTTTAATTGTGCTATAACCCCAAAGAAGCCCACTAGCGGTAAACATTCTCCAAAAAGCTAGCGCTAAAGCAGGAAAGTCGGCTAAGTGTCTAATAACTATAGAGGTTGAGCTTACTGACAGCAGGGCTAAACCTAAAACAAAGTAAAGCCGAACAGACAAGTTATCGTCTAAAGTCTTTTAGAATTAAAGAAATACAGGCAGTAAGTTTTTTTGCGTATGAAATATGTAAGAATTCATTAGGGCCATGTGCATTTGAGGCAGGTCCTAAAACGCCAGTTATTACAAACTGTGCCTCTGGAAACTGTTTTCCTAACATTGCCATAAATGGAATAGTTCCTCCCTCGCCTAAGGAACAAGAAGGTTGTTTAAAAATAGATTCAGAAGCGTTCATTATGGATTTCGACAGCCAAGGTTTTGTTTCTGGCGCATTCCAACCAGATGCTGGCTCATCAAAGGAAAGGGTAATTTTTGAACCATAAGGTGGGTCTGAAGTCAGAGCTGATAAAACCGAGGTTTTTGCAATGTTGTGATCAACTAAAGGCGGTATGCGTATGGAAAGTTGTAGCTCTGTGTAGGGCCTTAAAACGTTTCCTGCATTTTCACAAAGAGGCAAGCCGTTTGCGCCGACAATTGAAAGAGCAGGTCTCCAGGTTTTTCTTAAAACGCCTTCAATTTTATCTTCGGTAGAGGGTTTCATGTTTTCTACCCATGGAAACTCACTATCAACTTCTTCTTCAACTGCGGAAATAAGTTCTTCAGCTTCCTTTTTTCTAAACCTCGGAATCTTTGTTTTAAGTTCCTCTAAAAGAACTTCACCAGTTGTTTCATTTTCAATTCTTGATAAAAGTTGCCGTGCAATACGAAAAGAAGAAGGAACATAGCCACTTGCGCTACCAGAGTGGACGCCTTCTTTCAACACATCAATTCGTAAACGCGCCCCAATTAATCCGCGAAGTGAAGTTGTATTCCAAAAACGATTGTAGTCACCTGCGCCAGAGTCTAAACATATTACTAGATCAGGTGTGCCAATCTCTTTTGAACAAAGATCCATGTAGTGAGGAAGATCTGGTGAACCGCTTTCTTCACTAAATTCAATCAACAATAAAACTCTTGGCGTATCAATTTCTTGTTCGTGTAGCGCAGTAATAGAACAAATTGATGCAAAAAGAGCATATCCATCATCTGCTGCACCGCGACCATATAGTTTATTATCTTTTATTACAGGTTTCCAAGGGCCCATTCCTTCGTTCCAGCCATCCATTTCTGGCTGTTTATCTAGGTGTCCATACATCAAGATATTGCCCGAGATTGATCCAGGAACATCAACTAAAATAACAGGAGTCTTTCCTTTTGTTTCTTTTACCAATAGAGTTGCATTTTTTGGAAGGTGTTGTTTTATCCATGTGGTTGCAAGGTCTAAAACTTTATCCATGTGCCCCGCTTTCTTCCAATCTGGATCAAATGAAGGAGATTTGTTTGGGATTTTTACGTATTCAACTAAAGAGGGAACAATATACTTATCCCAAAAAAAACTAATGTCTTTTTCCAATAATTTTTTATTCATTTATGCCACTTTTTTTTTCTGTTTCATTTTTATATATTTTTCCATTTTTCATGACAAACACTACATTTTCTAATACCGAAATGTCTTCAAGAGGATTTCCACTTACACCAATAATGTCAGCTTTTTTTCCTTTTTCAACAGATCCGAGGTTTTCTTCTTCGCCTAAAAGACGAGCAGCAACAATTGTCGCAGACATAATCGCATCTAGAGGGTCCATCCCCGCATTTACCATGTTAGAGAATTCTTTTGCGTTTTCACCGTGGTACGATACACCAGAGTCTGTCCCAAACGCAATAATAACCCCGGCTTTATACGCTTTTTGAAACGTTGATTTTAATAATGGCCCTATTTTTTCAGCTTTGGGACGAACGATTTCAGGGTAATATCCTTCAATCTTAGCTTTCTCAGCAACAAATTCACCAGCAGATATTGTTGGAACGTAATAAGTCCCGTTTTCTTTCATCAAATCTATACATTCCTTATCCATTAGGGTACCATGTTCAATAGATCGAACGCCTCCTTTTATTGCTCTTTTTATTCCTTCCACACCGTGAGCATGTGCAGCTACATGCATACCATAGTCTGAAGCGGTGGAAACAATCTCTTGTATTTCATCTAGCTTAAATTGAGGGTTTTCACCGCTCTTTGCCATACTTAAAACACCTCCGGTTGCTGTGATTTTTATTAGATCAGCCCCTTC
>MDTB01116629.1_pt1 | contig 16945 bp, 11 predicted proteins | sample 811161 | NCBI WGS metagenome assembly MDTB01 (sample SAMN05326650, study PRJNA326480) | marine metagenome | isolation source: seawater | place: Mediterranean Sea | collected 2009
AACCATGATTATTGGAAGTCAATTTTTTTCTATGGGATTTATTGGTGAATTAATGTTAAAAAATGCACATAGAAAACCACAATACCAGGTTTCAAAGAAAATAAATTTGTGATTTATTTAACAGCTCAAAATAAACTAATAAATAGGTAAAGCCTAATTTTACTACAATATCTACATATGAATAGTAGTATTCAAAAAAGAATAAAAGAGTGGTCCAAAGACCCATTTTGTAACGAAACCATACTAGAAGTTTCCAAGTTAAAAAAAGATCCAGAGTTATTATACGACTCCTTCTACAAAGAATTAGAATTTGGTACCGGTGGGATGCGTGGAATTTCTGGGGTAGGAACCAATAGAATTAATAAATATACAATTGGAAGAAATACTCAAGGAATAGCTAACTACATTAATAAAATTGAAAATGGAGTTGAAAATGTAGTTATTGCTTTTGATTGCAGAAATGACAGTGAATATCTTGCTAATATTGTAGCAAATATCTTTTCAGCTAACAATATAAAAGTATTTCTTTTCTCATCCTTAAGGCCAACACCTGAATTATCTTTTGCAGTTAAAAAATTAAAATGTATTTGTGGTATTGTATTAACAGCTTCTCACAATCCACCTGAATATAATGGATATAAAGTTTATTGGAAGGATGGAGGACAGATAGTTCCACCCATTGATGGTATTCTAACATCAATAATTATGAGTGTTAAATTCAATGAAATCAATTTCAAGGGTAATGACAAATTGATTCAGTTGATTGACAAAGAAGTTGATGAATTATTTATTGATGTCTGCTTGAAAAATAGTTTAGATAAGCGTGTTAAAAAAAGATCTGATAAAAAAATTGTTTTTACATCTCTTCATGGTACATCTTCAGAAATAATGCCAGATGTATTTAAGAAAGCTGGATATACAGGAGTAAAGTATGTTGAAAAACAGATGGTACCAGATGGTAATTTTTCAACAGTAAAATCTCCAAATCCAGAAGAAATTGAATCTTTTGAAATGGCACTAGATATTGCACAAGCAGAAAATTCAGACCTAGTAATTGGTACAGATCCAGATTCCGATCGTCTAGGAATTGCTGTAAGAGATCAAAATAAAAATTTACTACTTCTTAATGGCAACCAGCTCATGATAGTTGTCTTTGACTATTTACTTAATAAAATGAATGAAACTAAATCATTAGATACAACTTATTTTATAGCATCTACGATTGTATCTACTACAATGATTGAAAAGATAGGTAGATTTTACAATGTTGATGTAAAACTTGGCCTAACTGGTTTTAAGTGGATCGCAAAAATGATAGAAGACTTTCCAAACCAAAATTTTGTTGCTGGAGGGGAAGAAAGTTATGGTATTATGATAGGATCAAAGGTTAGAGATAAAGATGCAATTTCAGCATCATTATTGGTATGTGAAATGATGTCATTTTATTTGGAAAAAAATTCTTCAATTTTTGAGGAATTAATAAAAATTTTTCAAAAAATCGGTTTTTATAAAGAAAGATTAATTTCTGTGAAAAAAACAGGTGAAAAGGGATTAAATGAAATTGACAATATCATGACAAATTACAGAAATAACCCACTCCAAAAATTAAATGAATCTAGGATTAAATTCATTAAAGATTACAACATTTCTGAAGAAAAAAATCTTATCACCAACAAAACGAGTAAGCTAGAATTACCAAAATCTAATGTTTTAGAATTTGAAGCAGAAAATGGTTATAAACTGATTTTTAGACCGAGCGGTACTGAGCCAAAGATAAAAATGTATATTAGTGTAAATACGAAACTAGAAAAGAAACAAGATTTTGAAAAAACAGAAATGTTTTTGGAAAATGAAATTGATAAAATTGTCAAAGAAATTAATTTATGAGCAAAAATTATTTTTCTAGAATTTTTGGATACGCTTGGGTCTATAAAAAATATTTTACTCTAAATATATTATCAAATATATTTTATGCTTTTTTTGGAACTATGTCAATGATTTCCCTGTTTCCTATGCTCAAAGTTTTATTTGAGCAAACAGAGGCATTGACAACCCCACCAGTTTGGAAAGGCGGATTAGATATGGTTAGTTTTGCAGAAGACTATCTAAATTTTTTTGTTACCACAAAGAAAATGGAAGGTAATGATGATGTGTTAATTTTCATGGTTGGACTAATTGTTATTACTTTTTTACTTAAAAATATTTTCAATTATCTGTCAATGTTCTTTATAACATATTTGAGAAATGGTGTTGTATTAGATATTAGGAATGAGATTTATAACAAAATTTTAAGACTTTCACTCCCTTTTTATAGTGATAAAAATAAAGGAGATATTTTGGCAAGGATATCATCAGATGTGCAAGAACTTGATAATTCATTTTTATCAATTTTCGCACTAATTGTTAAAGAACCAATAATGATACTATTTACATTGATTTCTATGTTTATAATAAGTCCTAAACTAAGTATTTTTGTTATCATATTTATTCCATTCTGTGGTTTAGTAATTTCTCTTGCAGGGAAATCATTAAGAAAGAAATCATTAAAAGTACAAAATGAACAAGGAAAATTTATTTCGATTGTTGATGAAACTATTTCTGGATTAAAAGTTTTAAAAGTTTTTAACGCCGAAAGCATATTTACTGAAAAATTTTATTCATCAACAAGAAGATTCTATAAGTTTTCAAACTCAGTGTTAAACAGAAAAAATATAGCTGGCCCCCTTAGTGAATTCTTAGGAATCACGGCTATCTCAGGAGTCTTATGGTTTGGAGGAATGATGGTGCTGAGGGAAGACGCATTGGATGCTAGTGCATTTATTGTTTATCTTGGTCTAGCTTATAATATTTTGACACCTGCCAAAGCGTTAAGTGGTGCAACCTATAGAGTTAAAAAAGCCTCTGCATCAGCTGATAGAATCTTTCAGGTAATTGACAATAATAGCATAATAAATGAAAAAATAAATGCAAAACAAATTAAAGATTTTAAAAATGAAATTAATTTGAATAAAGTAACATTTAGATATGAAAATACTGATGTTATAAGAGATTTAAATATTAAAATAATTAAAGGCCAATCAGTAGCATTAGTTGGTCAATCAGGAAGCGGAAAATCTACAATCGCAAACTTAATATGTAGATTCTATGACATAAGTAAGGGAAGTATAACCATTGATGGTGTTGATATTAAATATATAAAGAAGAAATCCTTAAGAGAATTAATAGGGCTTGTAACACAAGACTCGATCCTTTTCAATGATACCATTAAAAATAATTTATTAATTGCTAAGCCTTCTGCGAGTGATGAAGAAATCATTGATTCATTAAAGGTTGCTAACGCTTGGGAATTTGTGAAAGATTTACCTAAAAAAATAAATCATAATATTGGTGAATCAGGAAATAAACTCTCTGGAGGTCAAAAACAAAGACTAAGTATTGCAAGAGCTGTACTAAAAAATCCAGCTATCCTTGTTCTTGACGAGGCAACATCAGCCCTAGATAGTGAAAGTGAAAAATTAGTTCAAGATGCTTTAATTAAACTTATGAAAAATAAAACATCCATTGTAATCGCACATAGACTATCAACTATTCAAAATGCTGACAAGATTATTGTACTTGACAATGGTAAAATAATAGAAGAAGGAAAACACAAGGAGCTTATGTCAAAAAAAGGAACTTACAATGCTCTTGTGAAAATGCAATCTTTGATGAGTTAAACTTCTGTTCAAAAAGAGTTGATAACTATTTAAATTAATAGAGTTTATTTCAAACTTATTAGAATAATTTAATAAATAATTTCTGATACATTTTTATGATATCTTTTTTTGAATCTTCAGAAAAAAATATTTTCGCAGTACAATCTAATAAATACCTTTCAGAACAGGACTGCAACAAACTCCAATGGTTATTTGGAAATTCAAAAAAACTTAAAGAAAAATCCATTGTAAATAATTTTATTGGTCCCCGATCTTCTATGATTTCACCTTGGAGTACAAATGCTGTTGAAATTTGTGAAAATATGGGTATTGATGGAATAACTAGAATTGAAAAGTATTTTTATGACGAGAATTCTAATTTTTCTTTTGATCCGATGACTAATGAAAAATTTAAATGTTTAGATCAAAATATTTTTAAATTAAATGTTATTCCGGAGGAAATATTGGATATTAAAAATATTAGAAAATATAATTTAGAGGAAGGTCTAGCATTAAGCCAAAATGAAGTTGAATTTTTGGAAGATGTTGCTAAAAAAATTGGAAGGAATCTTACAGATTCCGAAGTTTTTGGTTTTTCTCAAGTAAACTCAGAGCATTGTAGACATAAAATTTTTAATGGAACATTTATTATTGATAAAGAAGTAAAAAAAGAATCACTTTTTTCCCTAATCAAAAAAACTTCCAAATTAAACTCAAAAAATTTAGTATCTGCTTACAAAGATAATGTAGCATTTATTGAGGGGCCTAAAATTACCCAATTTACACCTAAAAATTCGAGTTTCTCTGACTACTACGAAAGCAAGAAAATTGATTCAGTTATTTCTTTAAAGGCAGAAACCCATAATTTTCCTACAACTGTTGAACCATTTAACGGAGCAGCTACTGGCTCAGGAGGAGAAATCAGAGATAGATTGGCGGGTGGAAAAGGATCTCTCCCAATCGCAGGTACTGCAGTTTACATGACACCGTATTCTAGAGTTAGTGATTATTTCTGGGAAAAATCTATTGACGAAAGGAACTGGTTGTATCAAAATCCATCTGAAATACTTATCAAAGCATCAAATGGTGCATCTGATTTTGGTAATAAATTTGGTCAACCCTTAATTTGTGGCTCCATACTAACTTTTGAGAATAAATTTGAAAATAATATTCAATCTTTTGATAAGGTTATCATGTTAGCTGGGGGAATAGGGTATGCTAATAAAAATCATGCTTCAAAAGGTAAGCCGAAAAAAGGAGATCTGATTGTAATACTTGGGGGAGATAATTATAAAATTGGGATGGGTGGTGCAGCTGTTTCCTCAGCTGACACTGGTAACTTTTCATCAGGAATTGAGTTAAATGCAGTTCAACGATCAAATCCTGAAATGCAAAAAAGAGTTGCAAATGCCATAAGAGGTGCAATAGAGGATTCTAAAAATTGTATAATTTCAATTCATGATCATGGCGCGGGAGGCCATTTAAATTGTTTAACTGAGCTTGTAGAAGAAACTGGCGGTTTTATCGAATTAGATAAACTCCCTGTTGGTGACCCGACTTTGTCAAATAAAGAAATCATTGGAAATGAATCCCAAGAAAGAATGGGGCTAATTATTAATAAATCTGATTTAGATAAATTTTCTCAAATATGTAAAAGGGAAAAAGCTCCAATGTATGTAATTGGGCAAGTAACGGATGATAAAATATTTGAAATACATTCGAAAAAATCTGGAAAAAGCTGTGTAAAATTAGAATTAAAACATTTTTTTGGCAGTTCTCCTAAAACTACCCTAAAAGACACTTCAATTTTAGCTAATTATCCAAAAATCAATTACAAAGAAGACAATATACACCATTATTTAAAAAGTATATTTCAACTTGAATCTGTTGGATGTAAAGACTGGCTAACAAATAAAGTTGACAGGTGCGTGGGGGGGCGAATTGCAAAACAGCAATGCGCAGGTGAACTTCAATTACCACTAAATAATTGTGGTGTAGTTGCATTAGATTTCTTAGGTGACAATGGAATTGCTACATCGATTGGACACTCCCCTATTTCAGGTTTAATTGATCCTGCTGCGGGAAGTAAAAATAGTATTGCTGAGGCACTTACCAATATTATTTGGGCACCTTTGAATGAAAATATTAGCGGAATTTCACTATCAGCCAATTGGATGTGGCCATGTAAGAACATTGGTGAAGATGCCAGATTATATAAAGCTGTTGAAGCAGCATCAAACTTTTCAATTGAATTAGGCATAAATATACCTACTGGGAAAGATTCTCTATCCATGAATCAAAAATATAACGACAAACAAGTCAAATCACCAGGCACAGTTATCATTTCTGCTGCTGCACATTGCACAGATATAAATAACATAATTGAGCCTGTTTTCAAGAAAAAAAAATGGTTCGATTTATTATGTCAATATCTCCTCTGATAATTATTTTCTTGGTGGATCAGCATTAGGACAAATAATTGGGTCAATTGGCAAGAAATGTCCATCTGTTAAAAATCCGAAATTCTTCGTAAAAACCTTTAATACAATTCAAGAATTAATAGGTAAAAAACAAATTATTGCTGGTCATGATATAGGCTCAGGTGGTCTAATAACAACAATTATGGAAATGTGTTTTGCATCTGTTAATGTTGGTGCTGAAATTGATATTTCTAAAATTGGTGATGATGATATTATAAAAAAATTGTTCTCGGAAAATGCAGGTTTAGTATTTCAATCCGTTGATGATTCAATTGAAAAAAATCTAACTGAGAATTCAATTGAATTTTATAAAATTGGTGAAGTTGTTGAAGGTAACAATCTTGTTGTATCAAATGAAAATAAAAAATACACATTTAATATTTCAGAATACAGAGATGTTTGGTTTAAAACTTCTACAATATTAGATAGAAAACAAACAGCTAATCAGTTAGCCGATACAAGATTTAATAACTACAAGAAACAACCTCTAAATTTTACTTTTCCTAAAAAATTTAATGGAAATATTCCGGAATTCATAGACAATAAAAAACCTGTTGCGGCAATTTTAAGAGAAAAGGGAAGTAATAGTGAAAGAGAATTGGCAAATGCATTACATATTGCTGGATTTATGGTCAAAGATATTCATATGACTGATTTAATTTCTGGTAAAGAAAATCTAAAAGATATTAAGTTTTTAGGGGCTGTTGGTGGTTTTTCCAACTCAGATGTTTTAGGATCCGCAAAAGGTTGGGCGGGTTCGTTCAAATTCAACAAAAAAGCTAAAAAATACTTGACTGATTTTTTCAACAGAAAAGACACTCTATCGATTGGTATTTGTAATGGATGTCAATTATTTATGGAGTTAGATTTAATTTATCCAAGACATGAAAATCATGGAAAAATGACTTTCAACAACTCTCGAAAACACGAAAGTAATTTCACTTCAGTTAATATTACAAAAAATAATTCTGTAATGCTTGCATCATTAGAGGGGCTAAATCTTGGAGTTTGGATCAGTCATGGGGAAGGAAAGTTCGATTTACCTCATAAAAAAGAAAATTATAATATTACAGCAACCTACTCCTACAATGAATACCCCTCTAACCCAAATGGATCTGACTTTAATACAGCAATGCTTTGTAGCCATGATGGTAGACATCTTGTAACTATGCCTCATATTGAAAGATCTATATTCAAATGGAACTGGGCATATTATCCAAATAACGTCAAAGGAAAAGTAAGTCCGTGGATTATGGCATTTATTAATGCTAGAAATTGGGTAATTAAGAAAAAGTAATTTTTGTGGAATGATATTTGGCTATATTGGAATATGAAATCAAGACTTATTTATTTATTTTGTTTCTTTTATTTGATTTCATTTTCGCAGAAAAAAAACACTTTTCATAAAGCAAAAATTAATTATTCTTCATCAAAAGATTTAAAAATGCTAGCAGAAAATGGTATTTCGGTTGAGCATGGAATTCATAAAAAAAACTATTTTCTGATTTCTGATTTTTCCGAAAATGAATTAGAAACCATTAAGAATTTAGGTTTAAACTATTCAATAATTATAGAAAATGTAACTGAATATTATAAAAATCAAAATAGGATTAAAATTTCAGCAAATAATTCAAGTTTATGTAATTCATCAAATGATTATTTAACACCAGAAAACTATATCGTAAAAGATGCAGAAGATTTTGGAGGATTTTACACTTATGATGAAATGATTGATCAATTAGATTTGATGCATTCTTTATACCCAAATTTAATTAGCGAGAGACAAGAAATTAAAGATGATAATAACACAGATACTCCACATATACATGAAACTTTTGAAGGAAGATTCTTACAATATGTAAAAATTTCTGACAATCCGAATGTGAGTGAAATAATAGATGAGCCCCAAATATTATATACTTCTCTTCATCACGCCAGAGAACCAGCTTCTCTGCAACAACTAATTTACTATATGTGGTATATTTTAGAAAATTATGAATCCAATGAAGAAATAAAAAATATAATTGATGGTAGTGAATTATACTTTGTTCCATGCGTTAATCCTGATGGATATATTTTGAATGAAATGATGGAACCGAACGGAGGTGGTTTATGGAGAAAAAATACTTTTAATGGTCATGGTGTTGATAATAACAGAAACTATAATTACATTGATGAAGATGGAAATGAAATTTGGGACACAACCGGTACTTCTAATAATCCCAATGGTCAAACCTACCCAGGTGAATACCCTTTTTCCGAAGCTGAAAATCGTGCTATTAAATATTTTGTAGAAAATAATGATTTCAAGCTAGCACTAAATAATCATACATATGGGAACCTATTGCTATACCCATTTGGGTATGATTATGACACTTATACTGAGGATAATTCAATATTTGAATTTATTTCTAATGCAATAGTACTTGAAAATGGTTACAATAATATAATAAGCTCAGAACTATATCCTGCATCTGGTGATAGTGATGATTTTATGTATGGAATGCTGGAAACCGAAAACGGTGAAATCAGAAATAAAATATTTGCTATGACACCAGAAATTGGTAGTTCATTTTGGCCTCAGGCTTCTCAGATTGAGAACATATGTAAAGAAATGCTTTATTTCAACCTAAATGCTGCAAAAATTATTGGAAATCATGGAGTTTTGTCAGATTTAAACCAAGAATTTATTTTGAATAATAACTTTGAAGCCTTATTTAATTTTCGAAGAATTGGCTTAGCTAATAATGAACCCTTTGTCATATCAATAGTACCAATATCAGAAAATATTTCCAATGTTATTTCTGATCCAATTGTATTTGATTTTAATGAAATAGGTCAATCTGAATCCGGATCTATATTAATTGAAATTGATGAAAACACCAATTATGGAGATGAGGTCGTTTATAAATATTCAATTAATAATGGCTCATATACTGAAGAGGTTTTAGTTACAAAAATGTTTGGTGAACCAATAACTATTTTAGAAGACGATAGCAACTTTCCTTTCAATACATGGAATTTTTCAACTTGGGGGTCCACTAATGAAGATTTTTTCTCACCTGAAACAAGTATAACTGACTCACCATATTCTAATTATAACAATGAGTCACTCGAATTTTTAATTCTTCAAGAATCAATTGATCTTGATGGATTTTCTTCAGCTCAAATCAACTTTTTTGCTAGATGGGAAATCGAATCTGGTTTTGACTACGTCCAATTAGAAATATCTAATGATCAGGGAAATTCTTGGCAACCACAATGCGGAAAATATACTAATCTTGGAAAGGAAAATACATTTGAAGCGGATAATGAGCCTCTTTATGATGGAAATCAATATGAATGGGTAAATGAAGTTGTTGACCTTTATGATTATTTAGGGGATGAAATTCTAATAAGATTTAAATTATATACAGATCAATATTTAAGGCAGGATGGATTTTACTTTGATGAATTTAAAATTCTAGGTTTTTCAGAAAATTTAAATACTTCAAATATTCAAAATGATCGTGTATTCATATATCCAACCATTGTTGAAAACAATATAAAAATTAACTCATATAAAAATATATCTAAAATTTTAGTGCATAATTCCGTTGGAAAAAAAGTATTAGAAATTAATAAAAATAATATTACAGGAATTAACTTAAATAATATTGAGGCAGGAATATATTTTATTAAACTATTTGATGGTAAAAACTGTATTACAAAAAAACTAATTAAAAAATAATTTTTTAATTTTACTATGCAAGCATAGCATAAATTTAATGAAGAAAGATATTTTTAAAAAATTACCAATAGATTCTATTTTAGGAATAACTTCGGGTAGAATTAAAAAAATGTTTCATAAAGAAGCATTATTATACGATGGTTCTTACTCCATTGGTTTTACTTTACTTAACATTGATCCAAAGAATGGATCTCCATCAACTTCAATAGGGCCTGTCATGGGTCTAAAATCAAATAGTTTGTCTAGAATTCTAAATTCTATGGAGGCTAAAAATTTAATCAAACGAAAACCTAACCCAGATGATGGAAGAGGAATTTTAATATTTCTAACTAAAACAGGATTAAAAAAAAGAGAAATTACACAATCCAAAGTTTTGGAATTTAATGAAACAATCAAAAATTTAATTAGTGAATCAGATTTAGATATTTTCTATGAAGTATCTCATTCAATTTATAAAATTGTCAATGAAACTATAATGTTTAGAAGTAATAATAAGAAATAAGTTACTTTTTAGGCACCTTTAAAAATGAGAAATGCTGCTCAATAGAAAATTCTATTTTTTTAATAATATCTTCTGTACTATCCTTTTTATAATCAATCTTAAGTGGTTTTTTTATTATCATTGACATGATAACATTCTTTTTCTTCACCCTAATCCCCTTTTTATCAAAAGATCTTCTAAAACCATCTATTACAATTGGAATTACAATTGGTTTATATTGTTTGATTAAATGTGCTGTACCTTTTCTAATTGGCTTAAATGGAGTTGTAGTTCCCTGAGGAAAAGTAATTACCCATCCATCATCTAAAGCTTTTCCGATATTTGATATATCACTAAACTTAACTCCCCTTTTGATATCTTTCCCTTTACTTCTCCAAGTTCTTTCAATACTTACTGATCCAGCATAGGCTAAGATTTTTGGTAAAATTCCAGAATTCATTGTTTCTTTTGCAGCTATATAATATATATTTAATTTTGGGTTCCATAAATATCCAATATTTTTTATAGTATCAACTCTTCCACTCAAACTAGCATTAAATACATGAAACATTGCCACTACATCCGCAAAATATGTTTGGTGATTTGAAATAAATAATACATTTTTTTCTGGAAGATTTCTGATGATTTCTGATCCCACAATCTTCAATTCATTAAAACCTCTGAATCTAATATGGGTAATAGCACCCAAAACTCTGATAAGCCACTTTTTTAAAAATAATATATGACCAAATGGATTTCTCTTCAAAAAGAACATTTAAATACTAATTTTCCTTTGAGGCTAAATATTTTTCAGCATCAAGAGCTGCCATACATCCAGAACCAGCAGCTGTTATAGCTTGTCTGTAAGTATGGTCAGCTGCATCTCCAGAAACAAAAACACCCTCAATATTAGTCTTTGTTGACCCAGATTTATTAATTATATATCCAGTTTCATCCATTTTTAAAAAAGGCTTAAACACATCAGTATTTGGTTTATGACCTATAGCCACAAAAAAACCAGTAGCTGGAATTTCATTTAAATTCCCACTAATATTATTTTTTGTTAATACCGAAGTAACAACTTGCCCATCCCCTTTGATCTCAACTGTAGATGTGTTAAATAATATCTCGATATTTCTTGTCTTTTTTACTCTCTCCTGCATAATTTTGGAGGCTCTAAATTTATCTTTCCTGACTAGCATAGTCACTTTTTTACAAAGCTTGGATAAATAATGTGCTTCCTCACATGCAGAATCCCCTCCACCAACAATTACGACATCTTGATTCTTGTAAAAGAATCCGTCACAAACGGCACACGCAGAAACACCTCCCCCAAGCTCCAAATACTTTTTTTCGGAATCTAAACCTAAGTATTTTGCAGAGGCTCCCGTCGATATTATAACAGATTCGCAAATTAATTCTTGATCATTAACCCAAAGTTTTAAACCATTTGTAAAATCAACTTTTGTGATCCAGCCATTTCTTATATCAGTACCAAATCTTTCGGATTGCTTTTGAAGATCTATCATCATTTCTGGACCAGAAATTCCCTCAGGATATCCAGGGAAGTTTTCAACATCAGTAGTTGTTGTTAATTGACCCCCTGGTTGAATGCCTTGATATAAAACCGGGCTCATATTAGCTCTTGCTGCATATATAGCAGCAGTGTATCCCGCAGGACCAGATCCAATAATTAAACACTTGATTTTCTCTGCCATTTTAAAAATTACTGCAAACAAAAATAGATAAATATTGTTTATTAAAATACAAATTTGGATTATTTAATGATGACTTTTTTTGTAACTTCAAGGCATGTATAATTACGGTTTTTATATTTTTATTTTGCTTCTAAACCTTCCGATAGATCTTAGATCAGAAAAAGATAATTTCAAATATGAAATAGTTGTTGCTGGTCTAGAAATTCCTTGGTCATTTACATTTTTGCCAGACAACTCAATTCTTATTAACGAAAAAAAAGGTGAAATAATTCACTTTAATAATGGCAAAAAAACTAAAATTAAAAATTTACCAGAAATAATTTCATTAAACCAAGGTGGTCTTATGGATATAGAACTTCACCCTGAATACAAAAATAATGGTTGGTTATATATTTCTTATTCTTCCTCAAACGATAATAACAAAGGATCTAATACCTCAATTATGAGATTCAAATTATCAAATTTAGAAGCTATTAATAAAGAGGTAATATATAAAGCAGTTCCGAATTCAAAAAGAACCCTACATTATGGAAGTAGAATTGTATTTGATAATAAAAATTACTTATTTTTTAGTATTGGAGACAGAGGTAATAGAGATCTAAATCCTCAAAATTTAAATCGAGATGGTGGGAAAATTTATAGACTTCATGATGATGGAAGAATCCCAATTGACAACCCTTTTGTTAATTTAAATGATTCAAAAAAAGCAATTTTTTCTTACGGTCATAGAAATCCGCAAGGAATGTTTTTTAATTCAAAGGATGGGAAAGTATGGATTCATGAGCATGGACCTAGAGGAGGAGATGAATTGAATATTTTACAAATTGGAGGCAATTATGGTTGGCCATTAGCAAGTTATGGTATTAACTATATTGGAACAAAATTTACTAATAAGACATCTATTGATGGAATGGTTGATCCATTACATTATTGGGTGCCTTCAATTGCACCATCTGGCATGATTAAAGTTACTGATTCAAAATACAAAAGTTTAAATAACAGTATACTTATAGGGTCTCTGAAATTTCAATATTTACACCAATGTATTATTAAGGACGGAAAGGTTATTGAAGAAAAAAAATTATTAGATGATATTGGTAGAGTGAGATCCGTTGAAAAAGATAACTTTGGTGATATCTATATTGGAGTAGAAAATCTTGGAATTATAAAGCTTACTAATTAAATGTATGTAATAGCTATAACAGGTGGTACTGGAAGCGGTAAAACTACTTTAGTCCAATCTATTATTAATAAATCATCAAATAAAGAGATATCATACCTATCATCAGACTATTACTACAAACACAATCCTGAATTATCATTTTTAGAAAGAGAAAAAATTAATTATGATGAACCCAAGGCAATTGATTTTAATTTATTAAAACAACACATTTGTGATTTAAGAGAAGGGAAATCTATAAATGTGCCAAAATACTGTTTTAAAACACATTTAAGGAAAAAAGATTATTCACTAACAATTCCTAAAAAAACTTTATTAATTGAGGGTATTCTAATTTTATCAAATCCTGAATTAAGAAAGGAATTTAATTTAAAAATTTTTCTTGAGTGCAATAGATATACGCGGCTTAAAAGAAGAGTTTTTAGAGATATTTATCATCGGGGCAGAAATGAAAATGATGTAATTGATCTTTTTAATAAAAGACTTGATTCAATGCATAAAAAATATGTAATTCCTGTTAAAAAGTATTGTGACATTGTTGTGAATACTGAAAAGGATATAAATTACAATGACTTAATTAAAAAAATTTATATGTAATGATTTCAAAAATTCTAAATGTTTTAAAAAAAACATATGTTATTATAATATTGTTTTTTGTTGTATGGATGATTTTTTTTGATACAAATTCACTACTAATGCACTTTGAATTAAATGAAAAAATTAAAAAACTTGAAAATCAAAAAACTTATTATCAAAATGAAATTAAAAAAGATCGGGCTAGTATTAATGAAATTGAATCTGATGGCGGCATTGAAAAGTACGCACGAGAAAAACTTTTTATGAAAAAAGAAAATGAAGAAATTTTCTTAATTGAATTTGACACATTAGATCGATAGAAGTGAATAAAAAAAATATTGATGAAATATGGAATCAAAAGCTAATTAATGATCTTGGAAAAGACAGGTTCAAACAATTATTTTCTAAATCCATTGAAGGCATAAATATCAATCCATTTTACAGCAAATCAAAAAGCTCATTCTTTTACCCGTGCCCAAAGTGGGAAATATTAGCAGAAATTGAACATACAGAGATAGAAAAATCATTGCATGAAATAAATAAAATTATAGATTATGATATTAATAATATAGCAATTTTTAACATAGATTTAAATCAATTAAGAAAACTTATTGATAAAACAAAAAACCAAATAAATTTTTTTTGTTATGTAAACAACAAAAAGATTGATAAGAGTACAGAATTAAATTCATCCCTAATAATATTAAATCATGATTGTTTCAGTGTCAAAACAATAAATATTTCAAAAGCTAATAGCAAGAAATTAAAAATTAATATAGATTCCTCTGCTTTCAAAAATATAGGATGCAACATTATACAAGAAATTACATACACAGTTGGCATTGGAAATGAATATTTAAATACCTATGGAAAAAAATTATCACCGTTAATTACATTTGAACTTGGACAAGGTGGTAACTACTTCTTTGAAATTGCAAAAATACAAGTTATAAAACGACTTTGGCATTTGGTAACTTCAAATTATAATAATGAAATATCAAATGTGATCATCACAACCAAGCCAATAACAAGAAATAAAACAATTAATAATTTTAATAATAATTTAATTAGGGCTACTTCTGAATGCATGTCTGGAATACTTGGTGGTTGTAATTATATTAAATCTCTGGCCTATGATCATTTGTTTAAAGATAAAAATGATTTTTCAGATAACTTGATGCTCAAACAACTTTTAATAATTAAAAATGAAACTAAAATTGATAAGGTAGATAATATATGCGAGGGGTCTTATTACATTTCTTTTTTGATAGAAAATCTTTTGAAAGAATCATTTGAGCTATTTAAAAAAATTGAAAAAAAGGGAGGGTTTTTTAAAAATTTATCCTCAGGAATAATCAAAAAAGAAATAGAAAAGAATAACAAAAAAGAAATAGAATTATACAAACGTAAAGATAAAATATTAGTTGGGTACAATGCATATAATGATAAAATGTTAGAAGAAAATACAATTAATGAAAAACCAATTTTATTTAAAAATAATTCAAGAATAGAAACCTATTAATTCAAATTAGTGCCAAGGAAAAATTTTAATAACATTTTTTTAAAAGACTTCAATAAAAAAGTAAAAAAATCTGAAGATAATGATAAGTCATATATTTCAGATGAAGAAATTGAGTTACATAGATTTTATAAAAAAAATAATTTAAAAAATTTTGATCATCTAAATTCAATTGCAGGAACTGGTCCGTTTGTAAGGGGCCCCCATTCATCTATGTATGTGAATAAACCCTGGACAATAAGACAATATGCAGGGTTTTCAACTGCTAAGGAGAGTAATAAATTTTACAAGGAAAGTTTAAAATCTGGTCAAAAAGGGTTATCTATTGCCTTTGACCTACCAACCCACAGGGGTTATGATTCAAACAATTCTAGGGTAATTGGAGATATTGGTAAAGCTGGTGTAGCAATTGATAGCGTTGAGGATATGAAATTGCTATTTGATGGGATTCCATTAGATAAAGTTAGTGTATCAATGACAATGAATGGCGCAATAATACCTATCATGGCATTTTATATAGTGTGTGCTGAGGAATCAGGCTGTCAAATTGATAAACTTTCAGGTACCATTCAAAACGATATTTTAAAGGAATATATGGTAAGAAATACATTTATTTATCCACCGAAAGAATCAATGAAAATAACTTCTGATATTATTTCTTTTATCTCCAAAAAAATGCCAAAATTCAATAGTATTAGTATTTCAGGATATCACATGCAGGAAGCAGGAGCAACAGCTGATTTGGAGCTAGCATATACTCTTGCAAATGGGATTGAATATGTTAGAGCTGGCTTAAATGCAGGTTTAGATATTGATAGTTTTACGAAAAGATTTTCATTTTTTTGGGGCATTGGGATGAATCACTTTATGGAAATTGCAAAAATGAGAGCTGCTAGGTTCTTATGGCATAAGTTGTTAAGAGAATTTAAACCTAAAGACCCCAAGTCTTTGTGTCTAAGAGCACATTGTCAAACCAGTGGTTGGAGTTTAACAGAACAGGAACCCTTTAATAACATTACAAGAACATCAATTGAAGCGCTTTCTGCAATTTTTGGAGGAACTCAAAGTTTACATACAAATTCTTTAGATGAGGCTATTGGATTACCAACTAAATTTTCATCAAAAATTGCTAGAGATACGCAATTGATCTTTCAAAATGAATTAGGGATTTGTAAAACTGTTGATCCCTGGGGAGGAAGCTATTACATTGAATCTTTGACAGATGAATTAATTAAGAAGGCGACAATTCATTTAGAAGAAATTAATAGAGCTGGAGGTATGAGAAAGGCTATAGAGAAGGGTATTCCAAAAATGAGAATAGAGCAATCAGCAGCAAAAAAACAAGCTAATATTGATAATGGCGAGCAAATTATTGTTGGAGTAAATAAATACAAGTTAAAATTTCAAGATGAAATTACTTTTTTAGAAATAGATAATGAATTGGTACGAAAAAATCAAATTAATAAAATTAAAAAGTTAAAGAGAAATAGAAATAATAATGATGTAAAAAAAATATTGAATGAAATTAAATTATGTGCAAAAAACAATAATAAAAATTTGCTAGCT
>MDTB01136317.1_pt1 | contig 16945 bp, 18 predicted proteins | sample 811161 | NCBI WGS metagenome assembly MDTB01 (sample SAMN05326650, study PRJNA326480) | marine metagenome | isolation source: seawater | place: Mediterranean Sea | collected 2009
CCAATTTTATTACTGCTGTCACATTTAAGATTGCTAACATAAGAACCTCTGCCTATTTTAATGCCCTTAGTAAGCTGATGGTGCATTTTATTTAGGCACCTTTTAATCTCATAAGGTAACAGAAAAGAAATAAATTTTTTTATTTTACGAATATAGTACATTTACTAGCTCATTAAAGTTTTGAGGAAAATATATTTTTGAGCCCTTATTTAAATTATCTTCAAGATATCTTCTTATTTTTTTTTTGTAAATTATATTTTTTGTTTCGACCATTTCCAATAGTGAAATAGATTTCTTTCCAAGATTTGCCCCTTCATAAAGTACAGCAGAATTATATGATATTATATTCTCTGAAAAATAACATAACAGGTTGCCAGGAATTACTTCAATTCTATTATCAATATTATCAATAAATAATTCTCTATCAAATGGATAATCAGGGTGAAACTTGACTACTAATTTTTTTTTGTCTCTATACTCATTATTATATTGAACAATTTTTTTTATTAAATTTAAAAGTTGTGCTTCCTGAACATATAATTCACCTCCACATAAAAGTAGCAGTTCCTTACTATACTGCAAATAATTCTTTTGTACTAAAGTTTGATAGATTGATTTATCATCAATATAATAATCTGTAGCTTTTATATTTCTTAAAAAATTTTTTGGAATAATGATCATTTGGTGACCATACCACATCACATTTCTAAATTTATTTACAAATATCAAGTTTAATAGAAATTTTTTAATAAGGATTTTGATAAATAGAAAAGAGTAATCAAAATTTGCATTATCAATATTCATTTTTACTTTTAATCTATAATAAACTGTTGCTTCCTTTGAAAGATTACTAATCAACCATGTCAATAATCCATTGTGCCCCAAATAGAAAAAGTAAATATTTTTAGGTTTAAGTGATTTTAATTTTCTTAAGAATTTATTTTTTGAAAATATTAAAGCAAAGAAATTATTTAACTTAACATCTGAGTCGGGCAACAAAATTGAGACTTCTTTATTATAGAAATCATTGAAATAATTATAGAGCTGTTTATTTGCTGTTATAATTCTAAAATCTTTCTTGGTAGTTTGCACAGTTGATAGTACGCACGGTACATTCAGAAATGAACTGATAAAGATAAGGTTCATGTCAATATTTCATTTACTCTTTCTCTAGCTTTATCAAAAATATAATCCACTTCTCTTAAATAAAAACTAGTTTATGATAAGTTATTTTCTTCCAAGGTATCTTTTTTAATGTGATACAGTTCCCCAACTTTATAGTGACTTGCAGCTTCTACAATTAAGATCTTCATTATGTTGTTTTTCTTTTGGCACTTACTTTGTTATAGATATACCTTCCGACTGCGAAACCTAATAATATGAATATGAAACCATCTCGTAAAGTATCTTCACCATAAAATATAGAAACTTGGAAAGTTATAAGCCATAAATAAGCTATAATTAAGGGTGCGAATATTCTAATTTCCTGGTTTTTATTTAAATTCCAAATTGCAGCCCATATAGAAAAAATAAAAGAAATGAATAGTATAAATCCTATCAGGCCCATTCTATATATTATTTCTAAATAAATACTGTGCGAATCTAAATTAGGTCTATTCATTGAAAATTCATATTCTGTTAATGGAGTAATATATGAAGTGCTTAGATGGCTTCCAGCACCAATTACAGGGTTTATTTGGTTCATTATTACTGAAAGCAAATGTAACCAAATATCATAGCGTGTATCCAAAGCTTTTGAGAAAAATTCTCCCCCAATGAATGTATATCTCTTAATCTCATAGTTATGTTGCGAAATATAATCGTAAGAATTTAAATAAAGAAAAAAAATAACACCTAAAAATATAAAAAAACTAATGAATGCTGAGTAATAAATTAATTTATTGCGAAATAAAAAAGGCCAAATATTATATAACAGCAGAAATATTATAGCTGATAAACTGGCTGCCCTATTACCTATTATCATTAGAATTACTATAACAAATATTGAGATTAAATTAATTTTAGTAGATTTTAATTTATCTAAATCATCATATCCTAAAACGATAAATGGTAATGTTGTTAAAAATATTGTTCCCACACCCAGATCATAATCATTATCTGTTTGAATAGTCGCCGCGATTATATACATAATGATATATATCAGTGCAAACTTGGATACATATCCTGGTATTTTTCTCTCAGAACAACTTAATATTATGGACAACATAAAAATAAATAAAAATATAACCATATTTATAAGGTGATGATCTTGAGTTTGAATTGCAAAACCATCATCATCAAAACCATGAAAATAACTAAAATCAAATCTTAAATATGCATAAAATATAAAAATTAAAAAAGTAAATACTGGCCAATTAATTATCTGCAGATAATTAAATTTTACTTTTTTATCAAGTAGGATAAATAATAATAATATTACAATTAAAAAAGGATGGTTCCCTGGGTTATATATTTCTGAATGGAAAAAAAAAGTCAAAATCACAAAAGGAAGAATTAAGAGGTATTCTTTAATATTATTTAATGAAATCACTTTATTTTTATTTATTTTAAATTTTAGTTTTTAGTTTTTCTAGATTACTAAAATATTTTGCATTCTTTTTAATTCAGTTTAAATCTTGAAACCACTATTTAAAATCTAAAAAATATTTAATACCCTTTTTACTATATATATTCTAGCTCTTTCATGAGTGATACCCAATTTGGTGGGAACTTATCGTGTATATTTTTAGGAAGTTCAGACATCCATTGTCCAGATTTTCCACTTCTTATGAATCGAATATCTTCTCTACTACTTTTTATCGGCTTCCATTTATCACCCTGCTTATCCTCTAAGCTTTGCATATTATTAAAAGAGCAATGAAGAATTGCTTTTTCACCAATATTTTTGGAATAGTCAAGGCCTATAAAATTAATTATTTTTTTTAGTTCCACACTGGGTCGATTTAATAATTCCTCGTAGCAGACAAATATGATATTACTATGTTTTGCTGACCACCACGAATTTACGTTCTCGAACCAATTTCCATGATCATTTAGACCTGTGAATATAAATTTTTCTGTAAAATTGCTTATTGAGTGATTATCTCCGATACTTTTCATTTTTTTTGCAAAGAAATAACTTGAAACTAAAACATCTCTCGGATCTCTGTAAATATAAATTACTTTTTTATACATAGGATCAAAGACTTCATGACTTTTCAATATTCTTGGCTTAGGTGACCTTAGAAGAGCTGCATCGGAATTCTGATATATGTCAGGCATCAATTTCTCTATTGATTTAAAATCAACATTTTCAGTCCCTTTTATGTATGATGCAATTAAAAATCTAGTCCATGTATTGCCAGATTTTGGAAAGGAGACAATACAAATATCATCATCTAATGGTGTAAACGATCTCCTGGCTGCTTTAAGATCAAGAAGTTCAGCAAGAGAAAGCTTTAATTTTTTAATAGTATTATGAATATACATCATTATTATTTTTATATTTTATGCTAACTTTATATCAAGATTTTTTTTTACAAAAAGTGACTGAAAATAACGATTTAATGTTCTGTATTTTAGTATCTAATATAACATAATTTTATACTCAGCGTCGCTCTAAGAACACCCACTTAATAATTTCCGAGAGCTCTATACTTTATATTTGAAGGAAATTTAGATGGATCCATCTGACGCCAACAATCAATAATTATTAAGTTTTTATCAGAATTAAAATTAAAGCTTTGAAATTCTTTTTCCAATGTACATAATATAATAATATCTGAGCTTTCAATACAATCATTGATGTTTATACAATAATTTATCTGATCATCGTATCTGTCTTTTGTATTACTCATAGCGAGTGAGTCGTAAACACTAATCTGATAATTATCATTTAATAGGTAATCTATAAGATGTATTGATGGCGACTCCTCGATAACAGGAGTACTTGGTTTATATGATAATCCAAGAATTCCTATTTTTTTATTTTCAATATTGATATCGCTAATGACTTCAAACAGTCTTTGAATTCTAGATTTATTGATTTCATCAGTTGCTGAAGCCAAAGGGGAGCTTATGCCATGATCACCACTAAATTTATTAAATGCTATATTATCTCTTGGAAAACACGGTCCACCAAAAGAAATTCCTCCTCTTAAATAATAGGGAGATATTCTTTTGTCGTTGCCAAGTGCTCTTGATATATCATCTACATTGGAACCCTCTATTTTTTCGCAGATAGATGCCAAAGTATTAGCAAAACTTATTTTCATAGTCACAAATGAATTGACTGATATTTTTGTAATTTCTGCACTCACTAAAGACATTCTGTTTATAGCAGGATCATTATCAGTCATATTTTTTTGGATTTCTTCAGTTAGATCTCCCGATTTCTTATCACTTTCACCGATTAGAACAAAATCAGGATTTTGAGTATCCTTAATAACATCTCCTAAAGCAATAAACTCTGGATTATAGGATAAACCAAAACCCTCGTTTATCTTTCTTGATGAATACTTTTCAATTAATGGTATTAAAACCTCATCACATGATTTAGGAGTAACAGTTGAGGTAATAATGAATAAATGATAATCTTTTTTACTTTCTTTTAATTCGACAGCTAACTCTTTTAAAGCCCTTTCTAAAAATGAGGTATCGAAATTACCATCTTTCTTACTAGGTGTGGGAAGTATTAATAATGATATATCAGTTTCTTTTATAGCTAGTGATGGGTCGGTTGTCGCTCGTAAATTATTTTTTGATTCAACTATTGTATCTTGTAAATATGGCTCCTCTACTGGAGCATAACCGTTATTAATTTTGTCTACAAATCTCTCATTAATGTCTATTCCCAAGACATCATAACCTGCTCTAGCCAAGCACGCGGCAGTACATGACCCAAGCTTACCTAGTCCTAATACAGATAGATTTTGCATTATACTTGGATATCTTTTCCTTTACTCTGTAATTGGTCATCTATCCATGGATATGTCTTTTTTATTCCCTCAATAAGTGGATGAGATACTCTCCATCCGATCATTTTTTCATACAGGGAATTTTCTGAATTTCTGCCTCTCACACCTAAAGGTCCATCTATATTTTTTATTGATATAGCTTTATTTGATAAGCTAATTACCGTTTCAGCTAACTGGTTAATTGAAACCATCTCATCAGACCCAATGTTTACTGGTCCAGCCCAATCTGAACGCATAAACCTTTGTGTTGCCTCTATACATTCGTCAATATAAAGAAAGGATCTAGTTTGCTTTCCATCACCCCATATCTCTATTTCTCCTCCATTTTTTGCAGCAGCTACTTTTCTACAAACTGCAGCTGGTGCTTTTTCCTTGCCATTATCCCATGAACCCTCAGGTCCAAAAATATTATGATATCTTGCAACTCTTGGCTCCAGCCCCTTATTTTTTTTTGCGGCAAAATACATTCTCTCACTAAACAACTTTTCCCAACCATACTCACTGTCTGGCATCGCAGGATAAGCTGAGTCTTCTTTGCAATTCGGATCGTTTGGGTCTAGTTGATTATATTCTGGATACATGCAAGCAGATGATGAATAAAATACTTTTTTATTGCCAGATGATATACACGAATTAATGACATTAAGATTGATCAAAACAGAATTATTCATAATGTCATAGTCATTTTCACCAGTGAACACGTAACCAGCCCCACCCATGTCGGCAGCAAATTGATAAATTTCATCAAATTGAGTATCAAAAATAGTATCACAGAAGTCTCTTTTGCTGAGGTCTCCTAAAATAAACTCATCTGCGTGACTTTCACAGTAAGGTGGATATTTCAAATCAATACCACGTACCCAAAAATTTTCTTTCTTAAGTTTTTTAACCATATGAGCGCCAATGAAACCACCAGCACCACACACAAGAGCTTTTTTCATAAATTTTAATTATTTATTAGGATATCCTTTTAAAGATAAAAACAAAAATTTACAACATGAAAATATATTAGTAATTAGCTATTTTATTGTAATAATGAAAATTCTCAAGGTGTTGTTCTATTGTACATAACTGCTCATCCCTACTTGACAAGAAGTTTTTTGTTTGAAGAAATAGACCTGGTTTATATTTATTATCTAAATCATAGTCAATGTTATTTACATCAAATATTTCTATACTATTAATTTTTTGGACTTTTATTTTTTCTAATGGTTTAAAAATGTACCTATTTTTATCTGTGAAAACATCAACTGAAAATCTTCCTGAACTATCCCAACATCCAATATAAGATAATAAAACTTTACTTTTACTAATTCCTGCCCCAGCAAATCTAGATGATGATTTATGCCACTTTAGACTTCCTGTATTAAACGTTTCTAATTTTTTTAAATCGCCACTTAAATTTAAAACCATATCAATGACATGACTTGTATTCGATAATAACCACTTTTGCTTGACATCATTACCAAAATTAGCTTTTTCAATAGTTTTTGCCCATTCGGTGATTTCAAACTGTATTGCTAATAACTTTTCATTTTTTAGTCTTTTCTGCAAATACAAGTAGGAGGCATAAAATCTTCTATTATATGCAACGAAAATTCTTAAATTATTTTTTTTTTCTTAAGAAATTGAGTTCTTGAATCTCTTTTATATTAATGCTTGAAGGTTTTTCAATAAGTAAATTTTTAATTCCGTATTTAATCAAAATTTTTGAGATGTAAAATAGTTTTTCTATTTGTGTACATATTATTACACTAGATGGAGGTTGAGGATTTTTTAAGAGATATTTTTCTATCCCTCCAGATATTGCCTCAATCGACTCCTCGTTTTTGATTTTATTTGTTTTTTTTATACTTCTTCCAATTACTAAAAAGTTCTTATTAAGTGCTTTTAGAACCCGCACATACTCTCTTGCCATTTGCCCTGATCCAATAATCCAAATCATTATGTAATAGGTAAAATATGATTATTTTTATTCTTTGAAACGGTATTGTAAAATTCAAGTAATTTATCAATTATTGGCATATGAAGTTTCGCTGATGTTTCGAAATCTACTATACCAGGACTTTTTTTCAACTCTATATTCTGAGCCATTATTTCTGATAATTCACTTTGATATGGAATATGTACTTTTGATTCCTCAGAATTTCCATTGTAATCTATCTTCATAATTTTTGCGAGAGTTTCATTGATTAAATATTCATTTTTTTTTGTTTTGATCATAATAATTTGATCAGCAATTTTCCTAGTATCTGAAAATATTTCTAATTTGCTTCCATTACTGAATTTACAAATTAATTTTCCAGTAAACTCTATATTTCCTTTTCTTTTATTGCTTATTATCTTTTTATCTAATTCATCACTAACAACGTCAGTGAGCATTTCATTTGTAAAAAAATTAATTAAATCGACAAGATGAATGACATTTGAGCCAATATTAATATCATTACCTCCAGTTATAATCATACTAATTGCCTGATTTTTTGTAATATTTTTTTTTATATCTTGATAAAATGAAAACATTCTTCTTGGGCAATTTACCCAACTATTTATTTTATTTTTATTTAATATATTGATTGCATTAGTATAACTTTTTAAGTCTTGAAAAAGCACTTTCTCAAAGATAATATTTCTAACACTGCAAGATTCTACTAATTTCTCAAATAATTCAAATCTAACATTAGCTTGTGAAGTTAAAAAAACTAAATCATAAATATTATTATAAATTTTAGACCAGTCTGTATGAAAATTAATTTTATCTATTAAAAATTTATCGTTAATTATTTTTTTCGTATTTTTTATTGAAGTATTACATACTTCTAAAACGTCATAACTATTTTTGCCTCCTACGTTTAAAATTGATTGAAGATGCCTGCTTCCTACCTGACCTGATCCAATTAATAAAAATCTCATTAAAAAAACCTATTAAGCTAGAATTTAAAATCTAATAAAAATTTTAACATTATTTTGATTTATAAATATATTTATACGCCAAAATATCTAATTGTTTTATGCAAACAATCAGCCTCTTTTTCCATTTCAAATTTATCCTTTTGGTTTGTGGTGAACTGCATAATTTTTTTTTGAACATTTTCAGCTGAAGGACACTGTCCCTTTTCAGTTAGAAATTTATCCTTTAATCCCAATGATGATAATATTTCTTGAATTTCTGGTATCGAATCTTCTTCGTAACAAAGAGCCCAAGCGGCGTAAATTCCATCGCCCCCGTTTTGAACATACTTTTCTCTAAAATCAAGCCATTTTATATCTTCATTAGTCATTTTTGCTGCAAAAGCATAAGAGCTGTTTGTATCGCCCTCTGGAGTAAATTGTGGAACCATCCAATTGCACCCACTTATAGCTTCTTTATACATTTCATGCATCTGCATTCTCTTACCAACAAACCATTCTAGTTTTTCTATTTGTGCCAATCCCATTGCAGCTGCTACCTCAGGCAATCTATACATGAATCCTATTTCATCATGCCTCTTAAATTCTGGATTTTGGAAAAGAGCTTTTGAAGTTCTAACTTTTCCACTAACTGCTGTAGCATTTCTAAACCCTTGGGTGCCAGCTTTTCGAAGTTTATCGCCAAGTAATTCATCCTTGCATGTCACAATTCCACCATCGCCTGTGGTTATATGCTTTGAATTTTCAAAACTCCATGAACCAACATCACCAATTGTCCCTCCTATCTTTCCCTTATGGGTTCCAAGGTAACATTGTGCACAGTCTTCTAGCACATATAAATTATGTTCTTCAGCTATTTTCATGATTTCAGTCATATCACATACTTGACCGTAGAGATGCACTGGCATAATTGCTTTCGTTCTCGACGTGATTTTTGCCCTAATACTTTTAGGATCAACTAAAAAAGTATCAGGATCAATATCTGCAAAAACTGGAATAGCGTTGCAATATAGTATTGCATTCATACACGATATGACCGTGAGTGGAGTTGTAATAACTTCATCACCATATCGCACACCCATTGACCATAGAGCGGCATGTAATGTCGTTGTTCCAGAATTAAATGATATAGCATATTTTTGATCGAATTTTTTTGCAAAAGCTTGTTCTAATCTGGTACACATATTACCACTTGTTCCACTGGCAAAACCAGAGTCTAAAACTTCTTTTATATATTTATATTCCCTCTCGTCAAAACGCCATGACAAATCACCCATATTGCTACCTAAATTTTATTTTTCTTAATATACTTTCAATACTAATAAAATCATAAATATCATCAATTTCATAACATTGATAGTCCTTGATTTTAAAAAATGTTGATCTTTTCAGATAAAAGGTTTTTTTATTAATATAATTTTTTGTTTTAGCAATATATGACACCCCAAAAGGGAAATAAAGAGTTTCCTCATCTTGTCTTCTATTTTTTATTTTCATATTTGCTAAAAATTTATTTAGTTTTTCACCTTTTATTTTCTTTAAATTAGACGGGTGATGCTTTATTGCACCTATACTTATTATTGAATCAAAAGCATTAGATTTTTTATCTAGCTTTTTAAGCATCATATCTATATCAGATTTAAGACGTATTGGTGAGGTTGGCTCAACTAAAACAATATAATCATAGTTAATTTTTTTTTTTTTATAAAAATTTATAGCATGAATAACAACATCTGAAGTAGGCGAACTATCAATAGAATATCGTTCTGGCCTTAAGAATGGAACTTCACAACCATAAGCCTCTGATATTTTTTTAATTTTTAAATCATTAGTTGAAACAATAAATTTATCAATATATTTCGATTCCTGACATCTTTTTATACTCCACGCTATAAGAGGTTTACCATATATTTTTTTTATATTTTTATTTTTTAATCCCTTACTGCCTCCACGTGCAGGTATGATAGCTAAAACAGATTTTTTATTAATCATTATTCTTTATCTGTAGATTTAAAAATTTCCTTAGCGTTACTCAGGTCATCTTTTCTTCCAATATCAATCCAATATTCATGAATTGGAAAAGCTCCTACATTTTTTTTATTTAGAATTTCTCTATTTATAATATCTGTCATATCAATTGGCATATTTTCATTAAGAGATTTAATTATATCTTCATTAATAACGTAAATTCCAGCATTTATAAAAAAGTTGTGAACAGGTTTTTCAGTCAACTTAACTACCTTTTGATCTTCAATTTCACAAACTCCATATGGAATCTGCTGATAGTATTCCGTTATACATGAGGTAACAGAATTATTATTTTTTTTATGGAATGCCAAAAGATTTGAAAAACTTAATTTTGTCAATATATCGCAGTTCATCATAATAATTGGTGACTGAATTTTTTCTTGCTTTAATAGAGATAAAGAACCACATGTTCCAAGTGGCGTATTCTCTTCTATGTAATTAATATTTATATTCCATTTAGATCCATCTTGAAAATGATCTTTAACCATTTCTGATTTGTAAAAGGTAGATATATAAAAATTATAGAAGCCTTCATTTTTAAATTTCTCGATTATAATTTCTAAGATTGGCTTATTTCCGACGTGAATAAGTGGTTTAGGAGTTTTTTTTGTAAGCGGTTCAAGTCTTTTACCGTAACCTCCAGCCATAAGGACGACTGTATTGGGAATTTTTTGGGTTTTAATGACTATATCTGAAACCTTAAGATCAATAACTTTCCCATTTTCCAGCACGGGTATAGATAAGATATTATTTTCCATCATAAGTGATTTTAAGACTTCATCTTGCTCATTTTTTTTTATAGTAATTGGATTTTTATTCATGATATCAGTAACTTTATTTTCAACAGAAATTCCTGATAATATCGCTCTTCTTATATCTCCATCAGTTACTGTCCCAAGTAATTCATCATCTTCATTTACGACAAGTAAAATTCTTAAGCCACTCTCATTAAGGCCTTCAATAGCTTGCTTAACTGTAAATTCTTTTTTTATTAGTGCTTGTTTATGCATCCTGAGTATTAGTATTATTTTTCTTTTTTATAAATATTTTTTTTTTGTATTATTTTTACATTATCTTCAATATTTTGGAATATTGTTGAACCAGACGAAATTAGTACATTATTTCCAATTTCAATATTATTTAGGATATTGGTACCCAATCCAATAAATGAATTGTTTCCTATCTTTACATTTCCACCACATGTTACAGCTGGGGCTAGATGCGCATTGGCGCCTATTCTAGAATCATGGTCAACATTACAAGAAGTATTTATTACTGTTCCTTGTCCAATAAGTGTATTTGGCTGTATTACTGAGTTTGCAAATATTTGCACTCCTTTTTTTAATTGAACACTATCTGAAATAATTGCACTTTTATGAATAATAGTTTTAAAGAAGAGCCCTTTTAATTCAAATTTTTTCTGTAATTCTTCTCTATCTTTATTTTTTGTGGAGGGTCCAATACCATTATAAAAATCATATTCATCAAAATTAATCGGTTGCTCTAAAAATATATCTACACTACCTAGGCATTCTAAATTATTTTTAAGATCTCCTTTTTGATGACCATCATCGACAAAACCTAGAATTTTTTGTCCTCGAAGTTTTAGAATGTCTTCTATTACAATTCCATGGCCACCATAACCAACAATAATGCTTTGCTTAGTCATTCAATATCTCTCAGTATCACGAATGACTCTGCATTTTTCATATTAGCTGTAGCTCCCCTAAAAACTGATAAAGTTTTTATATTTTCTGAACTTCTGGGAAATGGATATTCTAAAATTTCGTTTTTATATAGTTTCATATGCTAAATTATAAATCAAAGAATTTTTTATTAGTTCGTCTTTTAAAATTTGTTGATTCAATTATATCAATGATTCTTTTACTGGACTTACTTTTATAATAAGGATTTACTAATTTTGAAATTTTTCTAGAAAATTTTATAGAAAACAGAATATTAATTGCATCAGAAATATCATTTTTATCGTAACCGCACTGTATTACACTAGTTGGCATAAGTCTCCCTTTCTGCCTATCTCCAATATTTACTGTGCCTTTTTTTAAAGAAGGTACTTCAACTACTCCGCTAGAAGAATTACCGATAACTCCATCAGAATGGTGTATTAAAGATATATAGTTTTCATAACCCAATGACTTAAAAACAAAAAAATTTGTTTTATCTTCTGAGAATTCATCAATCATTCTATTAAAAACTAGACCCATTGGATCAGAGTTAGTTTTTGTAATGAAAATATTTGTGTTTTTGAGAGTTGATAATACATGCAATAAATTTGATAGCCTTTTTTCATTAAATCTTATTTCCACACCAGTAAGAGGATGAAAGGTAACAATTATGTTTTTTTTATTAAAACTGATTTGAAATTTTTCTTCAAAAGTACTTTTCTTTATTATATTTACCATTTTAATTCTCTCAAGTGATGGAGCGCCAGTATTAAAAACAGTGTTTGGATTTTCACCAAGTTGTATTACTCTCTTTTTATATTTTTGATGTGATGTAAAGTGCAAAAAGGACATTTTAGTAATTGCATGTCTCATTGGTTCATCAATTACTCCTTCTGTTAATTCGCCTCCATGAATATGAGCTATGGGTATGTTTAAAATCATACATGCAGTAGCGACAGCAAATATTTCTGTTCTATCGCCCAAAATAATAACAACATCTGGCTTGATTTTTGTTAATAATTTAGAAAATTTACTAACTCCTGTAGATATAGATTTAGCAGTATCAATTTGTTTATCACTATTTATTAAAGTATTGACTTTATCAGAAATTTTGAAACCATCTTCCAAAATTTCTTTGTAAGTATTGCCAAAATTTTTTGATAAATGCATGCCTGTTGCAATGAGCTTTAAATTTGACTTTTTTGAATTACTTAATCTTTCGATTAATAATTTTAGAATTCCATAATCTGCTCTTGAGCCAGTTACGACGCATGTAGTTTTTTTAGATTTCAATTTTCTCATCTTTTCTATAATTTTTTTTAGCAATTTTATTTTCTAATTCAGGCCACCTCATTGGAGTAATTCCATCTCCAGGTCTCTTTGATGTTATATTTTTTCTAGTAAATATTTCCCCCTTTTGAATATTTTTTTTAGCAACCAAAGATTTTCTGACAGGAATAATATTTTCTAACTCATTTTTTGAAGGAACTTTTTTATTAGAACCCATTGCTAAATCTATTTCACGAACTGCTTGACACATAGATAATAACTCAGCTGGCTCTAGACTTGACATATGATCAGGACCATCTTGTAATTTGTCTAATGTAAAATGTTTTTCAATTATAGTTGCGCCTAATGCAGTTGCTGCGATAGGAACATTTATACCCAAAGTATGATCAGATATTCCTACATCTACATCAAAAGTTTTAAATAATGTACTAATAACATTTAAATTTACATCTGTAATCGATGCTGGGTAATTTGTGGTACATTGCAATAAGGTGATTTGATCTTTTTTAACACCTTTTCGCGTTAATATATCTAGTGCACTCTCTATATCAGTAATATTACACATTCCAGTAGATATTATAATATCTAAATTAGATGAAGCTGCCTCTTCTAGTAAAAAAAAGTTTGTAATTTCTCCAGATGGGATTTTTATTCTTTTTATGCCCAATTCAAGTAAATATTTCAAACTCGCAGGATCAAATGCTGTTGACAAAAATTCAATTTTTTTGATTTTACACCTATTAATTATTTCACGATGCATCTCGTTTGACATCTCTAAATTTTTAAGCATTTCTTTTTGTGTTTTATATTCTGAGTTGAATTTTAACTGATAATTGGCTTTTGGGGCCTCGGCTGTGACTTGTTCTTCTGCTTTGAATGTCTGAAATTTCACAATGTTCGCGCCAGATACGGAGGCTATATCAACCATCTTTAATGCCTGATCTATATTGCCATTATGATTAACACCTGCCTCAGCAATAATTAGTGTACTCATAAAATATATCTCCTAAGATATTTATAAAATTTACCAAGCAGATAATCCGCCGTCCACAATCAAATTCTGACCTGTTATGTAACTTGATTCATTGCTAACTAAGAATAGCAAGGCACCTTCTATCTCATGTTCTTTACCCATTCTCCCTAATGGAACTCTTTTGGAATAGTTTTTTTTAAAGATTAAATTTTGCTCCCCTTCGATACCCCCAGGTGTGATTGCATTGACTCTAATCCCATTATGACCATAGTAAGTTGCGAGATATTTTGTTAATCCAAGTAAAGCTGATTTAGAAGCTGAGTAAACTGCAGGTGCTCCCATTTTCATATTCTTAAATTTACCCTTTTGATAAATTCGATGGTCTGGACCTAACATTCCATAAATAGAAGAAATATAAATAATTTTCCCAGCAATTCTTTTTTTTTGCATCTCATTGCCAACATACTTAGAAAGTAAAAAAGCTGCATCAAGATTAACGCTCATTACATCTTTCCAAATTGAGTACTCATATTTTTCAAAAGGATAAAAAAAATTTTTTGGTTTGGTTGTTTTAGTAGCAGCATTATTTACAAGAATATCAATTTTTCCGAATTTGCGAATAGTAGTATCAACAAGATTTTTTACAGATTTTTCTTTTGTAATATCACATTTTACAAAAAATATATTTTCATAATCATCAAATGTACCATTTTTTGCTTTAACTTTATCTACTGCTATTACCTCCGCACCATTAGCTGAGAGTAATTTGCAAAATCGTTGACCTAAAGTACCAGATGATCCTGTAACTATCGCAATTTGATTTTTAAGAGTGTCTTTATGTCTTAAAGATTTCATAAGTTGAAAATGTCAGTTTTATAGTGAGACAGGTTTTCAGGCTGTGTAAACCAATCTACTGTGATTTTTAATCCCTGTTCAAATGTATATTTCTTTTTAAATTTCGTCATTTGACTAAGCAATGTTACATCTGCGAGAAGTCTTTCTACCTCAGAATTTTTGGGCCTGCGTCTTTCTTTCTCTTGCTTTATAGTCACATTTGAATTCATTATATTGCTAATTTTTTCAAAAAGACCTTGAATACTAATTTCTTCACCAGAGCCAATATTAATTGTTTTTCCAATAAGGCCATCTTCCATTGAAATTTCTAAAAAGGCTCTGCATGTGTCTTCAACAAAAATAAAATCTCTTGTGGGAGTAACATCTCCAAGAGATACTGATTCTGTGCCCGATGCAATTTGAGATATTATGTTAGGTATTACTGCTCGTGCAGACTGACGTGGTCCAAAAGTATTAAATGGTCTTACAATAATTACTGGAGTCTCAAATGAATTGTAAAAACTTTTTGCAATGGCATCAGCTGATATTTTAGATGCACTATACGGAGATTGTGCTTGTAGAGGATGCTTTTCATCCATTGGCACATATTTTGCACTTCCATAAACTTCACTAGTAGAGGTAATTAATATTTTACCTACTTTATTTTTATTAGATGCATTGAGTATATTTAATGTGCCCTTGATATTTGTATCGATAAAACTCTCTGGGGCTATGTATGAATATGGAATAGCTATTAATGCTGCTAAGTGAAACACTTTGTCTATACCACTGCATACATGCTCGCAAAAGTTTGCATCCCTTACATCGCCCGTTACTATTTCAATTGAGTCTTTACAATTTACATGTTCAAGCCAGCCCCAATTATTGAAGGAGTTATAGTATGATAACGCTCTAACAGAATACCCTTGATCATGAAGAAGTTCTACTAAATGAGATCCAATGAAACCGTCTGCTCCTGTTACTAAAATATTTTTATTACTATTCATTTTTAATCACACTATTCTTTTCTTTTCTTATAATGGATCCGTCTTTAATTTCAATGATAGTATTGCAATATTTGAGAGTTTTAGGTCGGTGAGATACACAAATAATAGTTTTATTTTTTAAACTAAATATTTCATCAATAATTTTTGATTCTGTACTTGAATCTAGAGAACTTGTTGCTTCATCAAGAATAATAATTTCTTTATCATGGTACAAGGCACGTGCTATTGCAATTCTTTGCTTCTGTCCACCTGATATACGCATACCTCTCTCTCCTACTATTGTATCAAGTCCCTGAGGTAATTCATTTATAAATTTATCTAAATGGGATTGCTTAATAGAAGAAAGTAATTTTCTTTTATTAACATCATTGCTCTCAACACCTAATGCAATATTATTTTTTATAGTTCCATCAAACAAGAACACATTTTGTGGCAGATAACCAATTTTACTTTGTAATGTTTGAGTTATAAAACTTTCATTATTATTATACAATACATCGCCTATTGTAGGCTTCAATAACCCTAACAATAAATTGATGAGAGTAGTTTTGCCTGATCCTGTTTCTCCTATGATGCCTACACAATCATTTTTATTAATTGTAAAGTTCACATTACTAAGGATATTTTTATTATCATGATAAGAAAAAAATACATTTTTTAAAGCAAGTTTATGAAATGCATCATATGACATATTACTCTGATTTAAATTTGAATTAATATAAATATTTTTTCTTGCATCTAATAATTCATCATAAAGAATCTTTGTTGCCTCTCTTCCAAATCTTAGCTCTGCAAGCCCTGTTGAGAAAATATTTGATATTGGAAACAATCTTAACGCTGCAACACCAAATACGCCTATAATCGGTATAACATTAAAGATTGAATTACTTGAAATTGAGATAAAAGAAACTGTTACAATAAACAAAATTAGCGTAAATTCTAAAATAAATCTTGGGGATAAGGACAAAATTTGGCTCTTTGCGTAAGCGTCAGCATATCCCTCTGAGAACTTTTTAATATTTTTCAGAAAAAAATTATTATTATTAATAATTTTTATTTCTCTAAAACCATCAATATTTTCTTGTATAGATTTTACAAGATACTCTTGTAACTTGTTGGTTAGCTTTCCATAATTAGTAATTTTTATTTTAAATACTCGATCAAAAATAATAATTACAAAAAGAATTAAAAATATCATTATTGATAAAATTTGAATATCAGTGATTGCTAAAAATACAATGA
>MDTB01235512.1_pt1 | contig 16944 bp, 14 predicted proteins | sample 811161 | NCBI WGS metagenome assembly MDTB01 (sample SAMN05326650, study PRJNA326480) | marine metagenome | isolation source: seawater | place: Mediterranean Sea | collected 2009
ACTGGATATGGGATGTATTTAATAAAAACACCAACTTTAAATACTCCCAATAAAATTTCAAAAATTCCAGCAAGAAAGAAAATAATTAGAATGTAGGGTAATGCATCAGATACGTTACCATTAAATTTAGAGATCATGTCTGCAATGATGATCATACTTACAGCTGTCATTGGCGCTGTAGGTCCAGATATTTGAGTGTTTGTACCACCAAAAAGTGCAGCAAAGAAACTTATAAATATAGCACCATACAAACCAGCACTAGCACCTAAACCTGAGCTTACTCCAAAAGCTAAAGCCAATGGAAGTGCTACAATTCCAGCAGTAATACCTCCAAATACGTCTCCCCTAATATTTGATAGATCAATCCCTAATAATTTTTTCATTTGAGAAAATTTTATGTTCAATAACCACTTGTTAATAATGTGGCAAATATAACATAAGAAAAATTCAATTCAATAATTTAATATAAATATATTAAGGTAGATAGAAAGCCTTAATTGTATTCTTCTGTTACGAATACTGTGAAATACAAAAAAATATTTTCTAAAGTACATTATCTGTTTTCAGTAATGAAATAGACCTCAACTTAATATAAATCGATGTATTAAATTTCCTCGATTTGTTTTAATATATCTTGTGCTTTTTGAAAATAAATATCAGAAGTTTTTCTGTCTATTCTGGAGTATTCAAAAGACTTTTTCATTAATTTTTCGTATTCTTTTTCGAGACGTTTTCTTCTGCTAAAAAAATCAAATAGTTTTCTCATTGATGATTTCTAATATGTTACTGATAAATATTTCTTTTAAATATTTTGTAAATATATAAATTTTGTATAATTTTATTAAATTTTAATTATACAAAAATTATGTCAAGAAAAAGATTGTCAACAACAAAAGCAAAGCAGCTAATTGAAAATTTTAAGAACAAACCACCAAAGATTGTTTTTTATACTGATAAGTTAAAGATTACACTTCCCAATGAAGATGCTTTATCAATTTGGAAGAAGAGATTTCCATCAGGCAAAGTTCGTTTTGCTTAGAAAACCAAATAGGGTCTTTTCTTAATTTACCTAAGTTCATGATATTTTGAATTTTTAAACATAATATATTCTATTTGATTCAATTTATTGTCTAACTTTTTAGGTTCTGACCCTTTGAACTTAATATGAAATTCATCTTTAATATTTATTTTAGTAGTTGGTAAGTCATTCGCTTCCATATTTACACTAATATTTACACATAGATTTTCTGTTATTAAGGATTTAATTAATTTATAATCTTTCCTGTTTAGCTTCCATTTGTATTCTCCTTCATGCTTGGTAAATCTTATTCCTTGATATGTTACAGTCCTTTTTTTGTTAAGATTTATTTTATATACAGGACAAGTTCCATAGCACCCAGATTTTTCTATTTTTATTAAAAATTTATTTGCTTTCATGGGGGAATTATAAATCCTATTTCCGCATGAATTAGTAAATATTATTAATAGAAGTAGAAGTGTTTGAATTAGTTTTTTCATAACAAATTGATTCCTTATCTTTCATTTATACAAATATAACTTATGCGGATTCATTTTATTGCTATTGGAGGTTCTGCAATGCATAATTTAGCATTAGCACTTCACGAAAAGGGAGATCAGGTATCAGGTTCTGATGATTCTATTTTTGAGCCTTCTAAATCTAGATTAAAGAGTGCAGGTATTTTGCCAGAAAAATTAGGCTGGTTTCCTGAAAAAATAAATGATGAGCTAGATACTGTTATTTTAGGAATGCATGCCAGAATTGATAATCCTGAATTAATTAAAGCTCAAAAATTAGGTCTTTCAGTTATATCATATCCAGAGTATCTTTATCAGCAGTCTATAAATAAAACTAGAGTTGTTATTGGAGGAAGTCATGGGAAAACAACTATCACCTCCATGGTTCTCCATGTCTTAAATCTTATGAATATAGATTGTGATTATATGGTTGGTGCCCAATTAGATGGATTTAATAATATGGTGAAGTTGAGTGATGCAGCACTAATTATTTTGGAGGGAGATGAGTATTTATCTTCTCCAATAGATAGAAGACCTAAATTTCATCTTTATAGGCCTCATATCGCTCTTTTAAGTGGAATTGCATGGGATCATATAAATGTTTTTCCAACGTTTCAAGATTATTTAAAACAGTTTGAATTATTTATTGAGCAAATTCAAGTTGGTGGTTATTTAACTTATTGCTCTGAGGATGAAAGTTTGAATATCATTTCATCCTTAAATCCTGAGATAGAAACAGAACCTTATCAATTGCCTGAATATAAGATTGATAATGGAAAGACATTTGTCATTCATGAAAAAAAAGCGATTCAAATAGAAGTATTTGGTCAGCATAATTTATTGAATATGATGGGAGCTCTGAAAATATGCAAAAAATTGGGAGTTTCAGAAGTTCAATTTTTTAAAATGATGGAGTCTTTTAAAGGTGCATCTAAGCGATTACAAAAAATATTTGAACGTAAAGGACTAATTGTATACAAAGATTTTGCTCATTCTCCTTCTAAGGTTAAAGCTACAGTAAAAGCTGTAAGAGAGCAGTTTAAAGACCATAAAGTTATTGCAGCACTAGAGTTACATACATTCAGTAGCTTGAATAAATCTTTTTTATCTCAATACAAAAATACTATGAGTGGTGTGGATATAGCTTATGTATATTATAGTAAAAAAGAACTGGAGCAGAAAAATATAGATGATTTCCCAGAGGACTTTGTTCATGACTCGTTTGGTCGAAAGGACCTAAAAGTATTTACAGATGTTTGTGAATATTGTGATGGTATTAGAAAAGAAATTGTTACCAATTCTGTAGTTTTGCTAATGAGTTCCGGAGATTTTGCGGGCATTCATCTAGAGGAATTTGCATTAAGCTTATAAATATTCTACAAGTTGTTCAAGTTTCATTGCTCTAGATCCCTTAATGAGTATTAAAGTATCCTTAATCTTATTTTGTTTTAGATATTTTAGTAGGGTTTCTGTATTATCATATGACTTGAATTTAGATTTATTAAGTTTATTAAACGTTTTACCTACTAATATGACATTTTGTATACCTGATTCTTGGCAAGAATTTATGATACTGATGTGCTCTTTATTTGTATCTTCTCCTAATTCAAACATATCTCCAAGTATAATGAGTTTGTTTACATGTTCAATACTTGCAATTGTATCTATTGCTTTTCCCATACTCGTAGGGTTGGCATTATATGCATCAAGCAATATTTCATTTTTATTTGTATTTATTAATTGGGATCTATTGCTTTTTGGAACATAATTTTCGATTGCATTTTTAATCTTTTTTATAGATATTCCATACTCTATTCCTAAAGCAATACTTAAAGCAATATTATCAAAGTTGTAGTTGCCTATTAGCTGACTTCTAATTTTTATTCCATTTACCTCCAAGGTTAAAAATGGATTTGAGTGAACTAGGGAAATAATATGATTGTTGTTTTTATTTTTTCCATATTTAATTTTTCTGCAATTTTGTCCAATTTTTTCTATGAGTAATTGCTGGTCATCCTTTACCAAGATTAGTCCATTTGATTTTTCTAAAAATTTGTATAGTTCTGTTTTTCCTTCTAAAACACCTTCTATGGATCCAAATCCTTCTAAATGAGCTTTTCCTATATTTGTTATTACACCGCATGTAGGTTCAGCTATCTTACATAATAAATCTATCTCACCTATATGGTTTGCACCCATTTCTATAATTCCAAACTCTGTGTCTTTATCTATTGATAAAATACTTAAAGGAACACCGATATGGTTATTTAGATTCCCAGATGTTGCAGTTGTTTTAAATTTTTTTTTAAGAACCTGAAGACACAACTCTTTGCTTGTAGTTTTTCCATTTGATCCAGTAATACCTAGTATTGGAATACTTAGATTTTTTCTATGATAATTAGCTAGCTCTTGAAGTGTTTTTAAGCAATCTTTAACAAGTATATATTGATTATTTAGTACGTATCTTTCTTCATCTACTATAGCATATGCTGCACCTTTTTTTACTGCTTGCATTGCAAAATCATTTCCATTGAAATTAGGGCCTTTTAGAGCAAAGAATAAACAATTTTTATTTATTTTCCTGGTATCAATAGAAATTTTAGGGTGCTGAAGAAATAGGGAGTAAAGATTTTGAATCATACTTCTATGAATACTACATGATATTAAAAAAAAAAGCCTCTTATTAAAGAGGCTTTAAGTATTTCTATTATTTTCTTCTTTGCTTTTTTGTTTTCTTTATGTTGGGTCTCAAGTTTTGAGAACCCATTCTGTCAACAACACATCTAAATCCTATAAAATCAGAAGCAAGATCTGCATTTAAGAATTTTCTAGTTCCTGGGTTTAGCCAATAGGCACGATCTTTCCAAGATCCCCCCTTATATACATGTACATTATCATTAATGAGTGTAGTTTTTCCATAGTCATACATTGCAACTTCACCACCAGTATCTCCTTTAGAATAGTAGATGCTGGATTCAATATTACCATCTAATTTATTGCTATTATTAGCCTTATTATAGTTTCTTCTGTTTTTATCAGCAATGGCTTCTACTTTTTGCATTCTTCCAAGTGAATCTGCTTCAAGATTATATCCTTCTTCATCTTTTGCCATATCGGTAAATACATTTCCTCTAAACGGCATGAAGTCATTTTGTTCATCAGCGATTGGCCTGTATACATCAAGTACCCATTCAGCAACATTTCCAACCATGTCATATAGTCCAAGATCATTTGGAGGGAATGATTTTACGACCATTGTTCTTGAACCTGCATCATTTAGTTTTCCTGAAATACCCATGTTATCTCCACCGCCTCTTTTAAAGTTAGCTAACAATTCTCCCTGAAATTTTTTGCGGTCATCTCTGACACCTTTTTGATCCCAAGGAAAGTAACGACCATCATCTATATTTCCATCTATAGAGTTTCCAACATATCCCCATGCTGCGTATTCCCATTCTGCTTCTGTAGGTAATCTGTATGATGAAGTTAATACACCATCTTCACGTTTACCTTTTCTACCATTTTTATTTTTAGGATTAGCTAAATCTCGGTATCCTTTTTTCTGATCACCTACATATTGGCCAGAAGTGTATGCTAATGTATTAAAATTGTCATCATCAAATTGCTCAGGGTTGTGTTTAAGTGCACCAGCATTAATTAATGCTAGTTCGTTTACGCGATCTGTTCTCCAGGCACAATAATCTTGTGCTTGATTCCATGATACTCCTACTACTGGATAAAAGGAGAATCCTGCATGTCGAAGATAGTTTTCAACCATTGGATCATTGTATCCTAATTCACTTCTCCATGCATTTGTATCTGGAAGAGCATTCCAATATACTTGTGGATAAGTTTCACCAAAAACTCTTTGAAGCCAAAATAAATATTCTCTGTATGCAACATTTGTAATTTCTGTCTGATCCATGTAGAATGATGAAACTGAAACTTGACGAGGTTTTGCATTGTGATCCATCATTACATCTTCTTGAGTTTGCCCCATGATAAATGATCCACCTTCAACAAATATCATTCCCGATGGAACTTCCTGTTCGTAGTTTAATTCAGCTTCAAAACCTCCATTAGATGATGTGTTAATTTCCCAACCTGTAGTGGTGGAAATATTCTTGTTTTCATTGCTACACGATGATGCTAAGAAGATTATCGATAAAATAGTGAGTTTATATGAAATTATAGACTTGTTCATGGTCTTATATGTTGTTTTTTAATCTAATTGATACGTAGGCCACTAAATTAGCTAAAATTTAGGGCATTTTAATGCTTTTAGTTTTTTTCTTTTTTCTCGACACGCTAATTGAAGAGTTAATGAGACTTCATGCGCACCTCCTGATACCCCAGATAGTTCCGATACAGAGTAATCATAACTGTAACCTATACGAGTCCCATTCAATTCATAGCCAAGTACAACTAATATTGCATCTGAATTTGAAAAGTTATTTCTGAGGTACAAACCTCCAGAGAGACTTTGGTTTGTTAGAGAAAGCCCTATATTAAGTTGTTCGGCACCATTTTGGCTCATGTAAAGAATATTTGGCGTAAGAAACGGTCCATCATCCGTTACAAGTCCCATATTTTTATATTTTCCAATAGCAAAATTTGCTCCTGCATGAATCGTTAATCTTTTTGGTAAGTTATTGGTTTCTATAAATGCATCTTCGGGTTCAGTTAAGTGGTGTATGGCAACTCCTGCAAAATATTTTTTAGTGAAAGCCATAAAACCAAGTGAGATGTCAGCATAACTGACGTTATCTCCAAATTGATCTATATTTTCTTCTGTTGGATATATGAAACCATAATTTGGATCAATTTGATCTCCAAAGCTTAATTTTGTTTTATCTAAAGCTCTTTGATGAAGACCTACTTGAATTCCTGAAAGAATAGTAACTTTTTGATTTACTTGAAGTTGATGAGCATACAGTGCATTTACTTGCGTATTAGATAGGGCACCTTCTCCCTGAATATCATTTATTACTTGAAAACCAACTCCTCCATTGAGTTCCTCTACATTTTTGTCATAAGAAAAGCTAGTCGTTACAAAAGCTCCTTTTAAGTTAGGCCACTGGTTTCTATGATTCATTACAATTCTAGGGCAATATGCAGATCCAGCCATCGCTGGATTCAAATATATGGGGTTCCCATAAAATTGTGTAAATGCCGGGTCTTGGGCAAAAACTACTTCTGAGAACGCAAAAAAAAGCAATGCCAAAAAGGCAAATATTTTATTCCTAATCATACCATTATAAAGTTATGAGGCACAATAATACAACATTTTTTTCAAATTTTTATCAAAGATAATGCTATATAATTATACTTCAATAAGTGAAATAATTATGCCAAAATTTTCTTTTTTTTCTATAATATATAGATATTGTTTTTCGTTATTTACATTATATTTTTTTGTGAAAACTTTATGAGACATTTTTTTTGCTATTTAATTCAATTTTTTTCTCTTATCCCTCTACTATCCATTGGTCAGAGCAATGTCAATGTTTGTCTTGATTGGGGGCAGTCAAAGATTCTTTCTTTAGATAATAAAAAAATTGAAGTCTTAACTTTTGAAAACTCCCATTATAATTTGTCTGAACACTCATTGCCAATTTATAAAAAGAAAATTAGATTGCCTGAAAACACTAGTAATGTTGAGGTAAATGTAAATGTACTAGATCAAAGTGAAATAACTTTTAATGAGAAGCAAGTTTTAAATTTAGCTTTGAAAAGTAGCTGGACCCCTGATGATTTTTTGACTTGGGAAATTAGCTATGAACGAAAAATACCCTATCTAATTTTATCTTATATCCCAATTAATAAAGAGTTTAAAGTTAATTGTTTTTCATACACCTTAAATTTAACATATAAAGAATACGATATAGAATCAAAAAGTGTTGTATTTAATTCAGTATTAGCAGAAGGTGATTGGTATAAAATTAAAGTGAATGATGATGGCTTATATAAAATTGATAAGTCTTTTTTAGAGGATATTGGACTTGATGTTTCGAGCATTGACCCTAGAAAAATCCAAATATATGGCAATGGTGGTGCTATGTTGCCTGAATCTAATGCAGATTTCAGATTTGAAGATCTAGTACAAAATTCAATCTACTTACATGGAGAAGATGATGGGTCTTTTGATACAAATGATTTTCTTGTTTTTTATGGGGAATCTCCTCATAGGTGGAATTTTATTGATTCCAATTTTTATCATGTTCAGAATATTTACGACAATTCAAATTTTTACTATTTACATATTGCTGAGGAATTTGGACTTCGGGTTCAAAAGGAACAAATTTTAGTAGATGCAACATTAGAAAAAGACTACTATACAGATTTTATCTTTTATGAATGGGAAAACAAGAATCTTGTTAATTCTGGGAGACAGTGGTTTGGAGAATATTTTAGCTTTAATAATCAGTACAGTATTAATTTTAATTTTTCAAATAGAATTTTTTCTGAGCCTATTAAAATTAATGCTCGCGCAGTAGCACAATCTTCATCTTCTAGTTCTTTAGAATTTTCACATAATGGTAATAATATTTTAACAATTCCATTTTCTTCTTCAAGTAATTATGATGACGGAGAAAATTTTTCTTTGTTTCAAAGTTCTTCATCAACTATTGGTATTAATGTTTCTTTTGATAGAAATGGAAATACATCTGCTTTTGCTTACCTTGATTATATTGAACTTCAAGCAAAATGTGCCCTTAATTACAATGGGGGACATTATCTATTTAGGGAGCCATCTACTATAGGTCAAGACAATGTAACAAAGTTTAACATAAATTCTACTTCAAGTTCTATAGTCGTTTGGGATGTGACAAATCCAACAGAAATTAAGTCATTAGAAATGATTGAAAATTTTAGTTTTATTGCAGAAACTGATAGCTTAAAAACTTTTGCTTTACATGATTTAAATAAGTCGAGCTATAATAACCCTTCTTTTGTAGAAAAAGTAGAAAATCAAAATTTACATGCTCAAGATGCTGCAAATTTAATTATTATAACAGCTCCTAGCTTTTTGGAAGCAGCAGAGCGCCTGGCAGAATTACATAGACAAGAAGATGATATTAGTGTAGTAGTAGCAACCACAGATCAGATATACAATGAATTTAGTTCTGGAAAACAAGATTTAGTAGCCCTAAGATCATTCATCCGCATGTTTTATGATAAAGCAGATACAGAAGATGAAATTCCAGACAACGTTCTTTTATTTGGTGATGCCAGTTTCGATTATAAAGGGATTGGTCCAGCAAATAATAGCTATACAGAGCAAAATTTTGTCCCTACCTACCAGTCAGAGTATTCATTTAAACTTGGGCCTTCCTATTGTACGGATGATTTTTTAACTTTTTTGGATGCCTCTGAAGGGGATAATATGAACTCAGATGGAATGGATATTGGTATAGGTAGAATGGTAGTTCAATCATTGAGTCAAGCCCATGCAATGGTAGATAAAATAGAGAATTATTATTCTATAAATTCTTTTGGAGATTGGCGGTCTAATATTTGTTTTGTAGCCGATGATATTGATGATGAAAGCTGGGAATATCGCCTCCAAGAAGATATTGATGAAATTGCTCAGAACATAGACACCAATTATCATAATTACAACATCAATAAAATTTATTTGGATACGTACCAACAAGAATCCTCATCAGGGGGTCAGAGGTATCCAGGAGCTAGACAGGCAATTATTGATAATGTTAATAAAGGCGTTTTAATAATGCATTATTATGGACATGGAGGTGAAGTAGGTTGGGCTGAGGAACGTGTTTTAGGATTGACAGATATTAACGCATGGGAGAACATGGATAATCTACCAGTATTTGTTACTGCAACATGCGAGTTTTCTAGGTATGATGATGCCGAGCGAATCTCTGCAGGGGAGCAAGTATTTCTAAATCCAAAAGGAGCTGGAATAGCTTTATTTACTACTACAAGGACGATTTCGGCTAACGATGCAAAAAGTTTATCCGAGACTTTTTATAGATATGCAATTCCTGAAACAGCAGGAGATATATTGACATTTGGTGAGATCATGAAAGGCCTTAAAAATGACCTTAATTTAAGTGGTGTTTATGCAAATAAGTCAAGATTTACACTACTGGGAGATCCTGCATTAAAACTTCCTATTCCATATTTAGATGTTGTTGTAACTGAAGTTTTGAACCTAAACACAAATCAAATAGATACAATACAAGCATTGTCGAAAGTTAGGGTAAAAGGTGCTGTACTTTCTAAAGATGGATTTATTCAGGATTCTTTTAATGGATTTTTAAAGCCAAAGGTCTATGATAAGCCACTTCAGATTCAAACACTAAACAACGATCATGAAAATTTAGAGCCTTTTTATTTTGACTTGCAGCAAAGTATTTTACACTCAGGAAATGTGAGTGTAGAAAACGGATTGTTTGAATTTGAATTTATAGCTCCTCAAGACATCAATTTTGCAGTAGGATTTGGTAAGTTTTCTTTTTATGCATATAGTGATACTGATGATGCAATTGGATCGTATGTAGATGTTGTCATTGGGGGTTTTGATGCAAATGCAGACCAAGATGAAGAAGGGCCTATTGTAGAATTATTTTTAAATCATAGTGATTTTAGATATGGAGGAATTACAGATTCAAACCCAAGCCTTTATGCTATCATTTCAGATGATTCTGGAATCAATACTACTGGGAATGGTATCGGCCATGATATTGTTGCAACGATAGATGAGAATAGTCAAACCTCTGTTGTATTAAATAATTATTATGAGTCGAATATAGACTCTTATCAAAGTGGAGTCTTGATCTATCCTTATTCAAATATAGAGGAAGGTCCTCATCAATTGAAATTAAAGGTTTGGGATATCCACAATAACTCTACAGAAGCATTTACTGAATTTGTTGTTGTAAGTGATGGAGGATTAGTCCTTGAAAACATGATGAACTATCCAAATCCATTTAGTGACTTTACCAGAATTCATTTTGAACACAATCGTTCTGATGAAGACTTGTCTGTTCAATTGGAGATATATGACATCAGTGGAAAGCTAGTTCGCACAATCAATAATTCTATTAGTCAGTCTTCTTATGCAAATTCTGATTTTGTTTGGGATGGCAGCTCCGACGATGGAGCATATGTGATTTCTGGAATTTATATTGCAAAACTCATTGTTTCTACTAAGAATTTTAGCGAACAAGAGATAATTAGAAATCAAATGATACTAATAAAGTAACATACTCGTTATTAAATTCATAAATTTGCCCAAGTTTAAAATTTTGTACATGAAAAAACTAAAACTAACAGCACTTTTAAGTGCTTGCATACAGCTCAGTGTTTCATCCCAAACAGAGTTTCAAGGATCTGATTACTTAGACAACTTAAATACCATATCTACTTCGGTACCCTTTTTATTGATTGCTCCAGATTCTAGAGCTGGTGCGATGGGAGATGTTGGTGTTGCTACTTCACCAGATCATAATTCCATTCATTGGAATGCTTCCAAATTGGCCTTTATAGAAGATGATAAAGGTTTTTCTATGTCATATACGCCATGGTTACAAGATTTGGTACCAGAGATAAGTCTTAGTTATTTATCTGGATTCAAAAAATTAAATAAAAGAAGTGCAATTGGTGGAAGTTTGCGCTACTTTTCCTTAGGGGAAATTAATTTTACTGGAGAAGGAGGGGAGGACAGAGGAACTTTCAGTCCTAATGAATTTGCGCTTGATGGGGCTTATTCCATGAAGCTTTCTGAAAATCTTTCTACTGGTTTGGCAATGCGTTATATTTATTCCAACTTAACTGGTGGAATTAACGTGCAAGGCGGTCCATCCACAAAACCTGGGAATTCTTTTGCTGTGGATTTATCTTCGTACTACCGTAGTGATGAGTTTAAAATTGAGGACAATGATGCCTATTGGGCAGCTGGTTTAAATATTTCTAATTTAGGAAATAAGATTTCTTACACTGATGCAGGAGAGGAGTTTTTCTTGCCTACAAACGCTAGACTTGGTACTAGCTTATTTATGGAGTTGGACGACTATAATTCAGTTTCTTTTGCTTTTGATGTAAATAAATTATTGGTGCCAACTCCTCCAGTTTATGCTGTAGATGAAGATGGTAATCCAATTTATGAAGAAGATGGAAGTCAAGTGATAGAAGCAGGTGAAGATCCTAATGTTGGAGTATTACAAGGAGTATTTCAGTCTTTCTCTGATGCACCTGGTGGAATGCAAGAAGAGCTAAGAGAACTCATGTTTTCTTTTGGGGCAGAGTATTGGTATTTAAATCAATTTGCAATTCGAGGGGGGTATTTTTATGAACACGAAACCAAAGGGGCAAGAAAGTATTATACATTAGGATTAGGAATGAAAATGAATGTATTCTCTTTAGACATGTCTTTTTTGCTTCCAGCAACACGTGGAGTAAGAAGTCCTTTAGCAAACACATTACGCTTCAGCTTGCTGTTTGATATGGCTGCCCTATATGCTACAGATAAAGAGTAAGTAATGAGTTTTAGAGTTGGTTTTGGTTTTGATGTGCATCAATTGCTCGAAGGGGAGGAGTTTTGGTTGGGAGGAATTTTAATCCCACATACAAAAGGCGCTGTAGGTCATTCAGATGCTGATGTTTTAATCCACACTATTTGTGATGCTTTATTAGGGGCAGCAAATCTTCGCGATATTGGTTTTCATTTTCCTGATACAGATGTTAAGTTCAAGGCTATTGACAGCAAAATCCTTCTTAAACAGGTTATGGATTTATTAGCCAAAGAAGGTTTTAAGCTAGGTAATATAGATGCAACCATTGCACTCCAGAAACCAAAAATTAATACTCATATCCCTCAGATGCAGCAAACTCTTGCCAAAGTTATGAATGTTGTGCCATCAAAAATATCAATCAAAGCAACCACCACAGAAAAACTAAGTTTTGTGGGTAGAGAAGAAGGTATTTCTGCATATGCAGTGGTTCTAATTCAAACAGATTAAGCTTCTTCAGCATTTCTTTTTAATTTCTTTATCTTACATTCATTAATAAAAGGCTCGAAGATGGAAGTAAACAAAATTCAAATTAACTACAACACATATGCTTGGGATGAGTTGACTGCGAAAGATCAGCTTTTGGTAATGAAATCAGAAGAGGCTCAGGGAAGTGCCTATGCTCCCTACTCAAATTTTAAAGTAGGTGCCGCTATTTTATTGGAAGATGAAACTATATTCTTAGGAAATAACCAAGAGAATGCAGCTTATCCATCAGGTTTGTGTGCTGAAAGAGTTGCTATTTTTGCCTGTGCTGCCCAGCATCCCAATCTTAAAATAAAAGGGATTGCGATTAGTGCAGGTTCGGATAAAATTGATGGAAATAGTATACTTACCCCTTGTGGCTCTTGTCGTCAATCTATGTATGAATATGAATTAAAACAAAAGGAGCCAATAAGAATTCTCCTAAAATCTTCTGATAATCAGGTGATAGAGTTTTTTTCAATTCAAGATTTACTCCCTCTGCCATTTAATTGTTTTGGTTTGAAAAGTATGGTGTAAATTGGAAACAAATTATTAAATTTGCATTTCAAAATTACACTTATGGCAAAGTTGAAATACACAAAAGAAACTTATTTAAATTGGTATAAAAATATGTTGCTTTGGCGCAAATTTGAAGACAAAGCAAGTGCTCTTTACATTCAACAGAAAATTCGAGGATTCTTACATCTATATAATGGGCAAGAGGCTATACTGGCTGGATCTATTTATGCAATGAATCTTAAGAAAGATAAAATGATTACTGCATATCGCGACCATGTGCAGCCGATTGCTATGGGTGTTGACCCAAAATATGTTATGGCAGAGTTATTTGGAAAGTCTACAGGCTGCTCAGGTGGTAAGGGAGGCTCGATGCATATGTTTTCTAAAAAACATAATTTTTTTGGTGGACATGGAATTGTGGGCGGACAAGTTCCTTTAGGTGCTGGAATTGCTTTTGCTGATAAGTATAATGACATTGATGCAGTTACTTTATGTTATATGGGAGATGGAGCTGTGCGTCAAGGTTCTGTTCATGAAACTTTTAATATGGCAATGACATGGAAGCTACCCGTAATCTTTATTTGTGAAAATAATGGATATGCTATGGGTACTTCAGTAGAAAGAACTGCAAACCATACAGATATATGGAAGTTAGGTTTGGCGTATGAAATGCCCTGTGCTCCAGTTGATGGAATGGATCCTGTAGCAGTTGCGGAAGCAGTAAAAGAAGCTGCGGAAAGAGCTAGAGGTGGAGAGGGTCCTACATTCTTAGAGATGAAAACATATCGTTACAAAGGTCATTCTATGTCTGATGCTCAAAAATACCGAACCAAAGATGAGGTGTCGGAATATCAAAAAATTGATCCCATTACACAAGTTCTAGAACATATTAAGAAAAAGAAATGGGCTACTGAGGAAGAAATTAATTCTATCCAAGAGAATGTTAAGAAAAAAATAAAAGAAGTTGTTGACTTCGCTGAAGAATCTCCTTTTCCTCCAAATGAGGCTCTTTATCAAAATGTTTATGCGGAGGATTATCCTTTTATAAAAGAATAAAACTATGGCTGAAATTGTACGAATGCCCCGTTTAAGTGATACTATGACCGAAGGAACTGTAGCAAAGTGGCATAAAAAAGTTGGAGATGCTGTTTCTGAAGGAGATTTACTTGCAGAAATAGAAACTGATAAAGCTACTATGGAGTTTGAGTCATTTCAAGAGGGTGTTCTACTTCATATTGGTGTTGAGGAATCTTCTACAGCTGCAGTTGATTGTATTTTAGCTATTTTGGGCAAAGAGGGTGAAGATGTAAATGCACTTATTGAAGCTGATCAGTCTACTTCATCTAAGGATGACCTCAAAGAAGATCCCAAAGAAGACCGCAAAGAGGAAGCTAAAAAAACTCCAAAACCGCAAGTTGAGAAACAAGAAGTGTCAGCACCTAAAATAGTAAAAGAAGCTCCTTTAAGCGCAACTCCAGTTGCCCATGTTTCTTCTAATAATACTAGAGTAAAAGCCTCACCACTTGCAAAAAAATTAGCTAAAGAAAAGGGGGTAGATGTTTCAATAATTCAAGGTACTGGAGAGGGAGGAAGAGTAGTGAAACGAGATATTGATCAGTATCAATTTGGTCATGTTAGAACAGGATTAACCGAAGAACGATTTTCTGAAGAGCATGTATCTCAAATGCGTAAAACAATTGCTCGAAGATTGGCAGAATCTAAATTTACTGCTCCTCATTTTTATCTTTCGATATCCGTGAATATGGATCAAGTAATTTCATCTCGAAAAGCAATAAATAAAAAATTAAATCATAAGATATCATTTAATGATCTTATTGTAAAAGCAAGTGCTATGGCCTTGAGAGAGCACCCTGTTGTTAATTCTTCATGGCAATCTGATGTGATTCGTAGAAATGAGCATGTAAATGTAGGAGTAGCAGTAGCTGTTGAAGATGGTCTTTTAGTGCCAGTAATCCGATATACTGATACCAAAACACTAAGTGAAATATCTTCAGAAGTTAAAGGTTTTGCTCAGCTTGCAAAGGATAAAAAATTACAGCCTTCCGATTGGGAGGGTAGTACATTTACTATTTCTAATTTAGGAATGTATGGTATTGATGAATTTACTGCAATTATTAACTCTCCAGATGCATGTATTCTTGCTGTAGGTGGAATTCAACAAGTTCCTGTAGTAAAAGAAGGGCAGGTTGTTCCGGGTAATCTAATGAAGCTAACTTTATCATGTGATCATAGAGTAGTAGATGGGGCATCTGGAGCATCATTTTTACAATCCTTAAAAGCTTATATTGAGAATCCTATCACTATGTTTGTCTAAGCTTTATTTTTTTGTTTTTATGATCGTTTTGTGTTAGTTATCTTTATAACATAATATGCTTATCTATACTTTGTTCTAGAGATATGATCGTTTCTGTCCTTTGAATGCCTTTTACAGGCTGTATTTGTTCATTTAGTACTTCTCGCATGTGTTTTGTATTCTTGCAACAAATTTTAGCAAAAATACTATATACTCCTGTTGTATAATGTGCTTCGACAATTTCAGGAATTTGATTTAATTGATTAATTACAATTTTATAATTAGAACCTTTCTCTAGATAAATCCCTAAAAAAGCAGTCAAATCATAATTTAATAATTCGTAATCAATATTTAATCTACTTTTTTTTACAATACCTGCTTGCTCCATTTTTTTCATGCGTACATGAATTGTTCCAGCTGAAACAATCAATTTTTTAGCAATCTCTGTGTAAGGTGTTTTGGCATCCTCCATTAGTTCATTTAAGATTCCTCGGTCTATATTGTCAATTTGATAATTTAGCTCCATAATATTAGATGTTTTTTATTTTATTAATAATTAAATATACGTTATTTTATTTTATTAATAAAAATAAAGCTATTTAGTTAAGTATTTTGTAAAAAAAATATCTTTTTATTATATTTGAATATGAATCACTGTTATACTGTGGGGTGATGAAATTGGCAGACATGCCCTCCTGTCTCGAGGGTGGAGATTTTTGGAATAAATCGTCAGACTAACCACTCCGTGAAGGTTCGAATCCTTCTCCTACAGCAAAAAAATTCTTACTTATATTAAGTAAGAATTTTTATATTAATAATGTGTTTATTATCTAGTTTAAAGTTTTTCATGGTGATTTGGAGATTTTATTTTCTCCTTTAAAAAAAAGAGCAAACCTATTTAGGTTTGCTTTTTTTATTTTGAAAATAAGTGGTTTATTTTGACTAATTTATTAGTGTTTCCGAAACTAGTATTTGAGCATCTATATTTAAACCAATAAGTAGGTTTATTATTAATGAACAAACAAGTAGTTTAATTTTTTTTTATAAAAATCATTTATATTTAGTACTTAAGTAGTTTTTCTATCATTGATTTTACTTTTTCGGCATTTGGGATCATCGTAGCTTCTAAAGTAATATTCAATGGAATTGCCGGCATATTTTCAGCACCTAGCACTTTTATTGGAGCATCTAAGCTTTCGAAACATTCTTGTTGAATTTCACCGGCAAGAGCTTGAGTAAAACCAAATCCTTTAGGTTCTTCGGTGACTATCAAACATTTGTTGTGTTTACGAACTGAATTGAAAATAGTTTCTCTATCAAGCGGAGCTAATGTTCTCAAATCTAAAATTTCTACTTGTCCATTGTAAGATTTAGCAGCTGTATTTGCCCAATAAACTCCCATTCCGTATGTTACAACAACCATAGAGCTTCCTTTTTCAATTTTCGAAGTATCTGCTTTTAGAGCAATACGAGCTTTTCCGAAAGGAATTACATAATCTTCATCTGGTTCAATAGTTTTAGCTCCTTCTGTTCCTTTTATTTTTGACCAGTATAAGCCTTTATGTTCTA
>MDTB01070239.1_pt1 | contig 16943 bp, 17 predicted proteins | sample 811161 | NCBI WGS metagenome assembly MDTB01 (sample SAMN05326650, study PRJNA326480) | marine metagenome | isolation source: seawater | place: Mediterranean Sea | collected 2009
AACTTTACCGTGTCCATCTGCAATAGAGTTTGTTGAACCTAATGAAAATACAGCTGCAATTGTAGCAACTGCTGTCATTAATTTCTTATCTAATCTCATGAATTTTCCTCCGAAACATAGATTTTGTTTTATAATTATCTAGACACTAAACATTTAATTCTGTGTAATCAAAGGTTTTTTAGTTCATATGTTATGTAAAAAATAAATTAAATAATTATAACTATACAATATCCTTATTTTTCAATAACTTAATATCTTCATTTGAATAACCTAACTTGTTTAGAATCTCTTCATTGTGCTCGCCTAATTCCGGAGCTGTTTTATCAACGTGATTTTCTGTGTCGAATCTTATTGGTGTTTTTAATAGGCTTAATTTTTTGTTATTTTTAGTAATTATTTTTTGAATATTATTTCTTTCTTTAACAAATTCGTTTTCAAGTGATGACTTAATATCTAATATTGGAGCTGCTGGTACATTGCCTGCAAAAATTTCTAGCCATTCAGACGTAGACTTTTTACTCAACTCTTTATCTAAAATATCTGTTATTAAGTCCCTATTTTCTTGTCTAAGTTTAAAATTAGAAAACCTCTTGTCTATTCCTAAATCTTTTCTATCTATATAATCACAAAGTGTAGGCCAGAAACTCTCTTTGTTGCACATTAAATAAATCCAACCATCAGCAGTTTTATACAATTGACATGGTACCAAAACTGGATGTGCGGACCTGTCTAACCTCTCTGGTTGATAATCAGAATTTAAAGCCCAAGCAGCTACATAACTCTGATTAAACATTGCTGTATCAAATAGACTAACATCAATATCTCTTCCAATCCCAGAACTCCTTGCGGATAAAACTCCACTTACTAAACTAAATGCCATAGTTAATCCTGCCATGTAATCAACAATAGATAGCCCAAACCTAGCAGGAGGTGCACTTGGTTCACCAGTTAATGAAAAATACCCAGCCTCAGCTTGCATTAAATAGTCATATCCTGGCCAGTTCTTCCTCGATCCTTCTCTACCATATGCAGAACAATGAGCTGCAACTATTTTTTTGTTAAATTGCTTTAATTGATCAAATGTAATACCTAATTTTTCAGGAACATCTCCTCTAAGATTATTACAAACAGCGTCACTTTCTTTAACTAATTTTCCTAAAATTTCTTTTCCTTCATCAGACAAAATATTTAGTGTAATGCTTTTTTTATTCCTATTTAATGCTTGAAAAAAAATACTTGAAGCTGAATTTCTTTCTTCATCTATAAAGTATGGACCAAGTGCTCTTAAATAGTCACCATCCGTACCAGCAGGTTCAATTTTTATAACCTCAGCTCCCAAATCTGATAAATATTGAGACCCAAATGGACCAGCACCATACTGTTCAAATGCTAAAACTTTCAATCCTTCTAGAGGTAAGCTCATCTTATTAAACTTTTCAATTATTTTGCTTTTGAAATGATTTCATCAACAATACTATGTCCTTTTTTAGCAACCAAAAAAGATCTGACCATATCCATTACAATCACATTATCTTGATTTTTTCCAACGTGTCTTACCTTTACTATTCCTTGAGTTGGTCTTGATTTGGATTCTCTCTTATCAAGTACTTCTGTTTCGGAATATAGAGTATCTCCTACAAAAACTGGCGCAGGTAGTTTTATTTCTTCCCAACCTAGATTTGCTATTGCTTTTTGACTAGTCCCACTCACACACATTCCAGTAACTAATGAAAGAGTGAATGCTGAATTAACAAGATAACGTTTAAATTCTGTCTTAGATGCATAATTAGCGTCAAAATGAACGGGATGTGTATTCATAGTTAAATTTGTAAACCAGATATTATCTGTCTCTGTAATTGTACGACCAGGCCAATGCTCATATATGTCACCTACATTAAAATCTTCAAAATACCTGCCTGGGTCTTCCCTATATCTATTGGGACCAACTTTTTTAATTCCAAATAATTCACTCATTTAAACCTCTCTTTCAATAATAGACTTAGCCCTTGCCAAAACAGGAGCATCAACCATTTTACCTTCAAAATTAAACGCACCGGTACCTGAAGTTTCAGATGCTTTTAAAACTCCTTTTGCCCAAATCAACTCTTCTTCAGTTGGATAGTATGCCCTATGAATAGGTTCAATTTGATCAGGGTGAATTGCAAATTTTCCCTTAAACCCCATTGATTTAATAAGCTTCGTTTCGTTAAAACATCCCTCCGCATCACGAAAATCCAACCAAACACCATCTAGAGCAATAGTATTGTAGAGAGCTGAAGCATTAACTATCTTTCCTCTAGAATAAGCTAGCGAATCTGCACCCATATCTCCGCCTGTCATAGCTGTAAAGTCAGCAGAGCCAAAACCTATTCCTGAGAAGTTTATACCTTCAAAACTCCAAAATTCTATATTAGCAATTCCTTTAGGTGTCTCAATTTGTGGAAGAACTAAAATATTTACTCCTAAATCATTTAAAAAAGATTTACACTCTTTAGCATCTTCAATTTTTGGAATAGCAATAGAATAAGGAAGATTTGGGCAACTCTTTAACATTTTAATATCGTCTTGATAATCATTAGAATCTAAACCATTTATCCGAAGTAAAAATTTCTCAGGTTGATTGTCAAAATTGCTTTTTGAAAATTGGATGAAGTTTTCACGCCCAAAATCTTTCTTATCTTTAGCAAGTCCGTCTTCTAGATCAAAAATGACTTTGTCAGCATTTGATGCTAATGCTTTTGGAACTCTTTCAATTTTATCCAATGGTAAAAATAAAATACTTCTCATAACTGACTACTCTCTAATTCATTTACTTTAAAAGATTCATAATATCTTTAGCTTGATATTTTTCAGGGCTATTTAATATATTGAAAATTTCATTAGATAATTTATCAGATAAAAGAGAAGAAGATTTAGTTAAAATCTTTTTCTGCAATAATTCATTTTCAATTTTATTATTCAAGTCATGACTATTTTTATATATTTCAGAACCATCTTTTAATTCTATTAATGCTTCAGTATTAGTCATTTTATCATTTGGAATGACTTCAACTTTATCCCGTATTTTTACAATTTTTTCATCAAAGCAAATTTTATCATTATAACTATCTAGACTTCCAGTATCGACCCCATGAAGAGACATTGCGGCGGTTAACCTATATGAAAATTTTGCCTCTAATCCTGTTTTTGGGCTATCAATATTACAAACTTGTAACCAAGAAGGTTGTGTTTGAATTGAAATTTTTTCAATTGAATCTGGATTAAAATTATTTTTTGTTTTCAATTCATCCAATGCTTCAAGAAAAGCATGTAGACCATGACAACAAGCATGAAATTTATATTTAATTTCAGGGAATAAAAAATCTTTTCCTAAACCATTAATTGCTGCCTCAGGTAAAGTTTCGTCCCATGCATGTGTTTTTAGAAACCCTTGATTGCATTCAATCCCATTTTCACAACTAACAAATCCTAATTTCGATAATTTAGCAGCCTCAATTCCATTTGATGCAGCAATACCAGCATGAAATGGTTTACCCATTGTGCCAAATTGTGATTTTAAGCCTGATGCTCTGGTGGATACTATACCAAGTGCATTTTCTATTTGTTTAGCATTTAGTTTCAATAATTTAGATGCAACTAAAGTTGCACCAAAAGCACCACTGGTAGCTGTTTGATGAAAACCTTTATTATAATGTGAATAACCAAGGATATGCCCTAACCTAGTTGAAATTTCTACACCACACATGTAAGCCAACATCATTTCATCAATTGATGAGCCTAATTCTTCACCAAGTGCTAAAGCAGTAGGGAAAGCACTAGCAGTTGGGTGACCAGTAAATAAAAAATGGGTGTCATCATAATCTAAAGCATGACCAATAGTTCCATTGACAAAAGCTGCTGATTTAGCTGATACCTCTTTTCCACTTGAAATTAATTTGGATTGGCCTACTGTTTGTTCATCTTCAATTAATTTATTTACAATTTTTGATACTGGTTCTTCTTTCGCTGCATACGCAACACTACACCAGTCAATCATTGACATTTTTGAAAAAAAAATCATTTCATCATTAAAATTTTGTAAAGTAGCCTGTGATACAAAATCACTAAAAATTTTTGTTAGATCTGTCATCATTTACTCCTTTAAAACTTTGCTTCCGCTCTCATAGTTACACCATATTCTTTTGTTGCACCCCAACAGCTTACTGAACTATCATCCATTTTATCTGCACCAACCATATACTCACTATTAGCAAAAACAGGTGCCATGACTTTATGAGTGAATGTTTTTACTGACTTACCCATCAACTTTTCAGCAGCTCTTAATAAATAAGTTGCCTGAAGTGGACCGTGTACAATCAAGCCAGGATAATTTTCTTCATTAACTGTGTAAGGATAATCATAATGAATTCTATGCCCAACAAATCCAATTGCAGAATATCTAAATAATATAGTTGGATGCATAAAAATTTTTTCACTTAAGTCTGCTTTCTCTGGTAATTCTTTTGAATAACCTGAGCCGCCTCCAGACTTCGAAATATCTCTGTAAACAATATTATGCTTTTCATTAATAGTTACTTCATCATTAACTAAAAAATTATATTCTGCTGTTACAAAACATAAAAGACCAGTTCGTCCTTCTTTAACTTGAATATCTGCTACAGTAGATTGTTTAACAACTTTATCTCCTACTCTAATTGGTTTTAAGACTTTAATTTCACTTCCTGCCCACATTCTTCTTGGCAATGGAACTGGAGGCAAAAAATCTCCTAATGCTGGGTGTGAATCTACTCCAAGTTCATCATTTTTAACTAAATTCCATCCTAACATCCAATGTAAACCAGAAGTGACTGGATCTCCATCTTTAGGATTTCCTATATCCATATTTAGCGTTGCTCTATATCTTTGTTCAACAATCGGTGTCACATAATCAGTAACATTATCTATTTTTCCGATCCATTTTCTTAAATGTTCAATATCAACTTTTGTAGACATGATAAGATCCTATGATTTTAATATAATATATTAGATTAATTCTTTATAGTTAATTTAATCCCAGATATTGTATTATATAAAGATAAAAATGTAAAAATTATCAAGATTTTAATTTTACTATTTAAAAGATTGTTATTTAATAAACCATTTATATAAAAATCATAATATATTATTAACATTTTCTTTAGGAGATTTTTTTTTGAACGGTGCAGAAACACTTGTAGGAACATTATTAAAAGGTAATGTTGATGTTTGTTTTACAAACCCAGGAACATCTGAAATGCACTTTGTTGCAGCATTAGATGATTACAAAAACATGAGAAGTATTTTATGTTTGTTTGAAGGTTGTGCAACTGGTGCTGCAGATGGTTATTTTAGAATGAAAAGAACACCAGCTTCAACTTTATTACATTTAGGTCCAGGATTGGCAAATGGATTATCAAATTTACATAATGCAAAAAAAGCTAATTCTGGAATCGTGAATATTGTAGGTGAACATGCTCTTGATCATATAAAATTAAATGCTCCTTTAACTTCTGACATTGAAGGTATAGCCAGGCCTGTTTCGAGTTGGGTAAAAACTAGCAAATCATCAAAAGAAATAGGAATGGATGCAGCAGAAGCTATAAAAGCAGCCAGTAAAAAACCTGGAGAAATTGCTACACTAATATTACCTGGTGATACTGCGTGGAATGAGGGCTCTAAAATTGATGAAGTTATATTACAAAATAATCCAAAAAAAGTTCCCACAGATTTAGTCAAAGAAGCATTATCAAAAATAGAAAAAGCAAATAACCCATTACTTCTAGTTGGAGGGTCTGCATTAGAAGAAAATAATCTAATTAAAATAGCTCTAATAGCTGAAAAACTTGGATGCGAGTTAAAAACAGACTGGTTTAATGCGCGACTGGACAAAGGAGCAGGAAGGATAAATTCAATAAGAATACCATATGTTGTTGATAAAGCAGTTGAAGCCTTAAAAAATTTTGACAGTATTATTACTATTGGTGCCAGACAACCTGTTGCCTTTTTTGCGTATCCTAACAAGCCTGGAATTTTAACCCAAGATGAAACAAATTTTTTAGAATTAGCTGGGTTATCTGAAGATATAACATCTTTAGTCAATGAGTTTTCAGATCTTGCAAATGTCACTTCTAAAAATCCACAAACAATTTCACAATTTAATCCACCTGAAATACCTCAAGGCCCTATTAACACTACTTCTCTCGGGATGGTCCTTGGGGCTTTGATACCTGAAGACGCAATTGTAGTCGATGAGTCAATAACAACTGGCAGAGAGTTTTTTTATCAAACTGCAGGATCTCATCCTCACACATGGTTAAATAATTGTGGTGGATCTATTGGGTTTGGTATGCCTGTTGCAATTGGTGCTGCAATAGCGTGTTCAAACCAGAAAGTCATTTCTCTTGAAGGTGATGGTAGCGCTATGTATACCGTCCAATCTTTATGGACAATGGCAAGAGAAAATTTAGACATTGTTGTTTTAATTTTTGCTAATCAAAGTTACAAAATTTTGCAAGGAGAATTGAAGAATGTTGGTGTAACAAATCCAGGGAAGTCTGCCATTGAAATGTTATCACTTAAAAATCCAGAATTAGATTGGGTTTCAATATCTAAAGGAATGGGTGTAGACGCAATTAGAGCAGATAACATGGAAGATTTGGTTAAATATTTTAAATATGGAATAAAAGAAAATGGTCCATTTCTAATTGAGGTTTTAATCTAATAGAGACATTATATAAAAATAAATTCATTAATTTAAACAAATGCCAATTTTAAAATTATACAAAGATAAAAATATAGATAGTAAAGTGGACCTGGTTCTAATCGAGGATTATCTTATCAAAATGATGAATACAGAATTAGATGCTAAGTTTGAAAATTGTCAAATTATTTGGATGGTAACTGAAATAGTGAAATCTGAGTATAAAATTTATTGTGAATTACTTTTAAGAAAAAATGAAATACGTAATAACCTAATAAAAAAAAAATTTTTGACTACAATTGGTAAAAAATTATCAAAAATTTTTTCTACAAATATTAGATTAAGATCTTTTTCAATCAAGGATGAAGTAATTAATGCTGTACAGATTAAACTAGGGGAAGATGATGAAGGATAAAAACATTGTACTATGCGAAATAAATAATAAAGGAATCGCAAATGTTTGTTTAAACAGACCTCATAAAAATAATGCTTACAATGAAGAAATGATTGAGAGGTTACTAGAAATTTTTAAAGGACTTAATACTGAAAAATCTCTTAAAGCTGTGGTTATTAGAGGTAACGGAAGACATTTTCAAGCAGGAGCAGATTTGGAATGGTTAAAGGAAATTGGAAAGTTAACTAAAGATGAAAATTTTATTGTCTCAAAAAAAACTGCATTGGCTATTAGAGGTCTTACAGAATTTCCTAGACCTGTTATCTCAATAGTCCATGGTGGTTGCTTTGGAGGTGGGACAGGAATTGTAGCTGCGTCCGATATTGTTATAGCAGAAACAAAATCAATTTTTTCAATTTCAGAAACTCGTTGGGGTGTTATGGCCGGTATAATAATACCTCAACTGAATAAATCCATTGGAGTTAGAAATGTGAGAAGATACGCAATTTCATCTGAGAGATTTAATGCTGAAGAAGCTAAAAGAATTGGTTTAGTTCATGAAATTTTAGATGAGCACTTCATTGATCAAAAATTAGAATCAATTTTGGATCATATTTTACTTTGTGGTCCAGAAGCGATTTACCAAACAAAAATGAGGGCTTTAAAAGAAGCAAATTTAATTTTGAGTGACGAAGAATTTAATGAGCTAGTTGAAGAACATTCTTTAAAAAGAATGAGTGATGAGGCTATTGAAGGTTTAAATAGTTTTTCTGAAAAAAGAGCCCCCTCTTGGTATCCAAATATAAAGGATAATTGATATGTCTTCATTAGTTATTAATTCAAAAATCTGGGGTGAAATGTTTGGCACTAAAGAAATGTCAGAAATTTTTTCAGATGAACAAACCATAAAGTATTATCTAGAAGTTGAAGCTGCACTTGCTAGAGTTCAATCAAGATTAGGAATAATTCCTAAAAATTGTGGTTTAGAAATTTCTAAAGCTGCAAAAATAGATTGGATTGACTGGAAATTATTAGAAAAAAGAACATCTATTGTAGGTTATCCAATTTTACCATTAGTTGAACAGCTCAGCTTAAAGGTGAAAAAAAACCTTGGACAATACTGTCATTGGGGAGCAACAACACAAGATATAATGGATACAGCTGATGTTTTACAAATTAGAGATGCTTTGTCCATCTTATTAATTGATTTAATTGAAATTAAAAAAGCATTAAAAAAAATTGTTAAAAAATATATCAATACACCGATGTCTGGCAGAACCCATTTGCAGCATGCTTTACCTACTTCTTTTGGTTATAAGTGCAGCACATGGTTATCTGGTATTGAAAGACATATTGATAGAATTAAACAAATTAAAGAGAGATTATTTTACGTTTCTTTTTTTGGAGCTGCTGGAACTCTCGCCTCTTTAGGTGAGGTAAATGGTTTAAAAACAAAAAATGGGCTTGCTAAAGAATTAAAATTAAAAAATCCAGATGTAAGTTGGCACTCTATTAGAGACAATTTTTGTGAATTATCATCTTGGATATCTCTAGTTGGCGCATCATTAGGTAAAATTGCTTATGATGTTATGCTAATGATGCAAACTGAAATACAAGAGGTTAATGAGCCTTTTACTCATGGCAGAGGTTCATCTTCGACCATGCCACAAAAAAGAAATCCAATTTCATCCGAAGTAATTTTGGCTTGCTCTAAATTGTTAAGAGAACATCACTCAGCAATGCTTGATAGCATGGTTTTAGATCATGAAAGGGCAACTGGTCAGTGGCATTTAGAATGGTACACATTACCTAAAATGTTTATAATTGCATCGTCTTCATTTCGATGTTCAAGAGAATTACTTGAGGGAATCCAGGTTGATAAAAAAAATATGAAAAATAATTTAAATCAAACCAAAGGATTAATTTTAGCTGAATCAGTTATGATGACAATTGCTCCAAAACTTGGGAGACAAATAGCTCATGATCTTGTATATGATTGCTGTAGAAAGTCAATCACCGATGATATAAATTTACTTGACGCCTTAATGATGGATAAAAATGTTTCTGAAAATTTTAAAAGAGAAGAAATAGAATTTTGTTTAAATCCAAAAAATTATCTTGGTGCTGCACCAAAAATGGCAGATGATCTTTTAAGAAAAATTAAATGAAAAACTCTCTAAACAAAAAAGATTTTTATAATTTTTTAAATGATGTTTTCCCTCAAGTTTCAAATCTTTTTGAAATTAGAAAATTAACTCCAGGAAATGTATCTTTAGAAATGAGTATCAATCATGAACATTTAAGGCCTGGTAATACTATATCTGGACCAACAATGTTTCTTTTAGCAGATGTAAGTTTTTATTTATCTATTTTGTCTAAAATAGGCCCTGAGAGCTTAGCAGTAACAACCAATTGTTCTATTAGTTTTTTAAGGAAACCATCTGAAAGAAATTTATATAGTGAAAATAGAATTTTAAAAATTGGGAGAACATTATGTGTAGGAGATGTTTTGATATATTCTGTTGATTTAAAAGATCCAGTTGCTCATGCATCCCTGACCTATTCCCTTCCTCCCAAAAAATCTTTTTAAAAACCAAAAATTCTGTTACGTTTTATTAAATTAAATATTGGAGATTTAGATGAGTTTTGTTGAAACAGAAACAAATGGTCAAATTTTTACAATCAGATTAAATAGACCTGAAAGATTAAATGCACTTAGTACTGTTATTAGAGAGGGTATGGCTGAAGCTTTTACTAAATTTCATAATAATGATAATTTAGAAGTTGCTATATTGACTGGTACTGGAAGAGGTTTTTGTGCAGGTGAAGACATGAAAGAATCTTTAGATAGGGGAATAGCTGGATCTCCAAAAGAAATGGTTAAAAAAGATTTAACTAACCCTTTTCAAGATGGTATTTTACAAAAACCCGTAATAGCTGCAGTAAATGGTTTTGCAATGGGAGGAGGTTTCATGCTCGTTGAAAGATGTGACTTAAGAATTGCAGTTAAAGAAGCTATTTTTGAAATGTCTGAAGCTAAAAGATGGTTATTAGGAGGATATAATCATGGTCACTATGGAAACTTGCCACACCCAGTGGCAATAGAAATGGCTTTTGGTTATAGAATAAATGCTGACAGAATGTATCAAGTTGGATTTGTTAATAGACTTGTTGAACAAGAAAATTTAATGGAAGAAGCACACTCAATGGCAAAACACCTTCTTTCCCTTCCTCCAGCGTCAAGAGTTAATACTTTATACATGATGAAGCATATGGCACCTAAGTTGCCATCAAATATTACAAATCTCGCAGAAAAACTTCATCTTCATGGAGATACAGAAGATCGTATGGAAAGCAGGAGAGCTTTTGCTGAAAAAAGAAAGCCTAATTATAAAGGATGGTTAAATCCAGAAGACAGATACAATATCCCAAAGTTAGAAGATGAATAATATAAGAGGTCATAAGATGGATGAAATAAAAGGAGCTTTATCTGGATTAAAAATAGTGGCATGTTCTACTGCACAAGCTGGAACTGTGCCTTATATGCTCATGGCAGATTTAGGCGCTGAAGTAATAAAAATTGAAACACCAGGTAAAGGCGACAATAACCGAAAGTCTGGTTACCTTTTTGGAGAAACTGGATCATTTTTTGAAACGAATAATCGTGGTGTTAAAAGTTTAACTTTAAATCTTAAGTCAAAAAAAGGTCAAAAAATCTTGCATGAACTTATAAAAGAAGCAGATGTTTTTGGACAAAATTTTAGACCAGGTGTTGCTAAAAAGCTTAATTTTGATTATGAAACTCTAGAAAAAATTAATCCTAAAATTATTTATGCATCAGTTTCAGCTTATGGACCTGATGCACCAGATGGACACTTGCCAGGAACTGATGCCGTTGGTCAAGCACTCAGTGGAATTGCTGAAGCTTATTCAATACCAGGCAATAATTTAAGAACCGGGGTTGCATCAGTTGCGGATGAAACCTGTGCTATTTTAACTTTTGGAGGAATACTTGCTGCATATATTAATGCACAAAAAACAGGTAAAGGTCAAAAGCTAGAAACGTCATTAGTTGGTAGCGCATTCAGATTGCTTGGCTGGACTATGACAACTGCTATGTGGAGTAATAAACCGCCTATCACTGGAGCAAGGATTAATGGAACAAGAGATCGTCCTGGAATAGCAGCCTGCTTTAATGATAAAAATGGGAAACCTTTTGCTCTTCAGCTAGAACCTAATAGCTGGTTAGATGCTATGCATGTTTTAGGCTTTAAAGATATATTAGAAGAACAAGCACTATTAGACTTAGGTTTAGCTTTTGAATCAGAAGATAAAAAAACTGAAATTTTAGACAAATTAGCAGAACTTTTTTCAACAAATGAAAGAGATCACTGGATTTCAATTCTTAGAAAGGCTGATAAAATTTCTACTCACGTAAATACAATGTTAGAAGCTTCATCTGATCCAAATATTGTAAATAATAATTATGTTACAGAAGTTTGGTATCCTGAATTAAATAAAAATTTAAAAGTACATGGAACACCCTGGAAATTTTCAAAAACACCAGCAGATATTAAAAGAGCCCCTAAACTTGGAGAAAATAATAATGAAATTCTTGAAAAGCTAGGATATTCAAAAAATAATATTGAAGATCTAAAAAATGAAAATATTATTTAATTACTTCAAGCTCTTTAATAAATTTTTTAAAATTAGTTACGTAATGCTTTGATGATCTAGTCATATCTTTTATCATTTCTGGACTAAGTTCTCTAACTGCTTTAGCGGGTGAACCAATAATTAACATGCCATCAGGAAATTCTTTATTTTCAGTTACTAACGCACCAGCACCTACAAGACAATTATTTCCAATTTTTGCATTATTCAAAATTGTAGCTCCCATTCCAACTAAGGAATTATTTCCTATTGTACAACCATGTATTATTGCATTATGTCCAATTGTACAATTATCACCTATATTAACCGGAGTATTTGGATCAACGTGTATGATTGTATTTTCTTGAATGTTTGTTTCATTACCTATTTTGATAACATCATTATCACCTCTTAAAACTGACCCAAACCAAACTCCAACACCTTTTCCTAATATAACATTGCCCATTACATGAGCATCTGGAGCAACCCAGTAAGACCCTTCTGAGGGCAATTGAGGTGTTTTATTTCCTAATTTATAAATCGGCATTTTTTCTCCTTGATGAAATTGTAAAGATTTCTTTCTACAATTCGATTAATTTCATCAATAAGGATTATTTTTGTCAAGAAAAGAAAATTTTTTTAATCTCAATTTCGAGTATTTATATAAAGTTAAATTAAAAAAACATCATCTATACATATAAAACTTATTTTTTATTCATATAAAATTGGAAACTAAAAATAAATAAGTTAAAATTTAACAATGCTAAAAATTAATTAGAAATTTTATGAAACTTATTGCAAACGATGCTCCTCTTTCAGGTGAAATAAAAGGCATCAATTTAAATGATAAAATGTCTCTTGAACAAAGAAAAAAAATTATAGGTTTTGTTGATAAAACATTAGTAGTCCTTATAAGAAATCAATTTATTGATGACCATAAACTTAAAGAATTTAGTAAAATATTTGGTAAATTAGATCCACCAGCACCAAATCCTTATGGTATTGACTTTTTACCGAAACATCCTGAAATAAATGTCATTTCAAATGTTAAAGATACAAAAGGCATTCCTATTGGAAACCTAGGAGATGGTGAAGCAACATGGCATGCAGACATGACTTATCTTGAGAAGCCTCCAAAATATGGAATACTTTATGCTTTAGAAGTTCCTAAGGATCAAGGAAATACTCACTTTGCAAATATGTACAAAGCATATGATAACTTACCATCTAAATTAAAAAAAATTATTGATGATAAAGTTATAATTCATGATTGTTCTCATAACAGTGCAGGCCTTCTAAGAAAAGGTTTTAACGAAGTTAAAAGTCCAAAACTAACGCCTGGAGCACGTCATCCTGCAGTCATAACTAATCCAAAAAATAATTTGAAACGTCTTTTCTTAGGAAGAAGACCTTACGCTTACATTTTAGGAATGCCTGTAAATGAAAGTGAAAAATTATTAGATGAAGTTTGGCACTTTGCCACAAGTCATGAAATAACATGGATACAAAAATGGAAAGTTGGCGACTTGTTAATTTGGAAAAATTTATATGTGCTTCATAAAAGAGATTCATTTGACCCTAGCTCAAGAAGAATTATGCATAGAACTCAGATCAAAGGAAATTTTATTTAAATTAACATGTTCAATATTTTTTTTAAATGTTTGTTGTTCAACTCTTTCTCAAATGTAATGATTATTTAATTAACATATAAAATGGAGGAATTAGTGAAATTAATTTTTCAAAAGTTTAAATTTTTTATTATTGGATTTTTTAGTTCAATAGCATTTATAATATCATCTTTTTTACTAGGATTTTCTGCTAATGCTGACGAATACCCTAGTAAAGCTATTGATATAGTAATTCATGCTAAATATGGTGGTGGAACAGATACAACCGCAAGAATGGCCTCAATAAGATCAAGAAGAATATTAAAAACAGATATTAGAATTGTTTCAAAAAGAGGTGGAGCTGGAGCTAAAGCTCAAAATTTTGTTCTTAGTAGACCAGCTGATGGTTATACAGTAATGGCTCTTACTCAAACTCATCTTTATACAATGGCAAGAGGTAAATCTAACATGAAAATTGATGATATAGTTGGTGTTGCAAGAGCAATGGACGACCCAACTTTTATTACTGTGTCTGGGAAAAGTAAATATAAATCATTAAAAGACTTAATTAATGCCTCAAAAGAAGCTCCCTTAAACTGGGGTGTTGCAAATATAGGTGGAACGGAACACATAGGACTTGTTCAATTTGCAAAAGAAGCTGGCATTAAGGTTAAAGTAGTACCTTTTGGCTCTGGAGCACAAATGGTTCAAGCTTTAATGGCCGGAAAAATTGATGCTACTTTACCAAATGTAAGTGAAGCAACTAACCAAGTTGCAGATGGAACTTTTAGAGCGCTTGTTGTTTTAGCTGAAAAAAGGTTAAAAGATTATCCTAATGTCCCATCATCTTATGAACTAGGCATTAAAGCTAAATGTTCAACTACTAGAGGCTACGCTGTATTAGCGTCAACTCCTAAACCAATAATAGAAAAAATTTCTAAAGGATTAGTTAAAGCTATGAAGCATAAAGTATTTGCTAATTATCTAGCTAGTGCAGGGTTAACTGTTGAGGGTAGCGTTGCTGGAACAGCAATTTGGGATAAACATTTAAAAGAAGAATTTAAGGTGGCCCAAAGTGCATTGAAAGATTTAGGATTATTAAAATAGTTTAATTTATTTATGAATAACTCTTTCAAAAATTTATTTAATAAAACAGATACTATCATAGCAATAATTATATATACTATGATAGTATTGTTATGGAATGCGGCAGAAAGCTTTGATTCAGTATCAGATCTATTTGCACAAAATATCCCACCACAATTGTTTCCACAAATTTTATTAATTACAATCGGTTTATTGACAGCAATAATACCTTTTGAACATATTTTACTTAAAAAATCAGGCAAAGATATAGATTCTGGAAGAAAGAAAAAAATAAAATTCTCAACTTATGGTACAATGGCCATTTTATTAACGATAATTGTTTTTTCAGAATATTTGGGTGCTTATATTACAATTTTTTTAACTTGTGTAATTCTTCCTATTTTCTGGGGTGAAAAAAATCTAAAATTACTAATACCTTATGTGATATTTTTCCCATTATTTATTATATTGATATTTAATGTCATTCTCGGCGTTTATTTTGAACCAGGAATCTTAGAAGGGTTTATATAATTAGGATTATTTATGGAAGATATTGTTAAAGGTTTATCTCTAATATTAGAATTTGAAAATATAATTTTAATTTTAGGTGGTGTATTAATTGGCGTGTTAGTAGGTGCACTCCCTGGATTAAGCTCTCCTATGGCTATAGCTTTGTTAATACCATTTACTATTACATTAGATCCCGTAGCTGCTATTGCTATGATGGCAGCATTGTATTGTGCTGGTACTTTTGGTGGATCAATTACTGCTATATTGATAAATGCCCCAGGTGCACCTCCTGCTGTTGCAACAGCTCTTGATGGATACCCAATGGCTAAAAATGGAGAGCCAGGAAGAGCACTAGGTCTAGCAGCAGTTTCAAGCGTACTAGGAGGTATATTTAGTTTAATAGTTTTTATTTTTGCGGCACCATTACTTGCCCAAGTTGCACTTGAGTTTGGACCCCAAGAATACTTTGGTCTAGCTATTTTTGCATTGTCTATGCTTGCAACAATGAGTGGTAAGTCTTCAATAAGAAACCTAATCTCAGGTTGCGTTGGTGTATTAATTGGTACAATTGGAATTCATTTAACAACAGGAGTAGAAAGATTTACCTTTGATATACCAGAATTAGAAGAAGGCATAAGTTTTGTTCCTGTTTTAATTGGTTTATTTGCTGTAAGTGAACTGTTCAAGCAGTCAGAAACCCTTAATTCTGTGGTTGATAGAATTCATGCAAAAGCATTGAGATTACCTACAATTACAGAATTAAAAAAATTAAAATATACGATTTTAAGATCCTCTGGTATAGGGACTTTTATTGGAATTCTTCCAGCTGAAGGATCTACAGTAGCTGCTATAATGGGTTATAATGAAGCGAGAAGATGGTCTAAAAATAAAGAACAATTTGGAAAAGGATCACCGGAAGGTATTGTGGGGCCAGAAGCGGCTAATAATTCTGCTGCAGGTGGCGCAATGGTTCCAACACTAGCATTAGGCATTCCTGGAAGTGGTTCTACAGCTCTAATACTTGCAGCTCTCATAATGCATGGTTTTCGCCCTGGGCCATACTTAATAAATGAAACTCCAGAATTTGTTTATGCTATTTTTGGTGCAATGTTAATTGCTAATTTTGGCTTCCTTGTTATTGGCCTTGTTGGAGCTAAATTTTTTTCACTAGTGGCATTCATACCTAAAAAGCTTTTGTGGCCTGCCGTTTTTATATTTGCGATGATCGGTTCTTATTCTTTTAGTTCTTCAATGTTTGATGTTTGGATAATGTTAACATTTGGTGTAATTGGATATTTTATGAGTAGACATGGGTTTTCTGCTGCTCCATTAGTAATGGGTTTAATTCTTGGAAAATTAGTTGAAGAAAGTTTTTCTCAATCAATGATAATTCATGATAATAATTTCTTTGCGTTGCTAGACAAGCCAATAGTAGTTTTCTTTTTCATACTTACTTTCTTAAGTTTAACAACTCCTCTTTGGACAAAAGTTTTTAAGAAAAATTAAATGTCAAATAAATTTGATGAACTTGGAATTGCAGAAAATTTTTCTACATGGTGTTTTGATTTAGAATATAAAGACATCCCAAATGAAGTTATTGATAAAATAAAATTAATATTCATGGATAGCTTAGGTTTAATCTTTGCAAGCAGAAATGAAAATTACATCAAAGCAATAAAAAAATCTTTTACTGATAGTGGTAATTGTACTGTTCCTGGACATTTAGAAAAATTATGTCCATCAGATGCCATTCTGTTAAATGGTACTGCAATACATGGAGAAGATTTTGATGATACTTTTGAAGGAACACCTGTTCATGTAGGCTCTGTAATGTGTTCTTCATTATTAACTGCAGCAGAATACTATAAATTAGAACCAAAAGAAATTTTAAAAGGTTTAGCAGTAGGTTCTGAATTAATGTGTAGACTTGCTCTGGTATCACCTATGGCAATACATAAACAAGGATTCCATCCAA
>MDTB01119926.1_pt1 | contig 16942 bp, 12 predicted proteins | sample 811161 | NCBI WGS metagenome assembly MDTB01 (sample SAMN05326650, study PRJNA326480) | marine metagenome | isolation source: seawater | place: Mediterranean Sea | collected 2009
AATTTCAAACTCGACAATTTCTTCATCATTTTCATATTTTAATATTACCGATGGTGCTGTTAAAAAATCTAATACCTCTTTTAATTTTTTAAATCGAGCAGAAGTAACAATCACTTTTGTTTCTTCTTTTATATAAATAATCTCTATCATGTCATTATTTTTATACTTTTTGGCAACAGTTTCCAATTCGGTATTTAAATATTTAACAATTACCTCAAGTTCATTATAATTTTTATTATAAATACGAATCAATTCATCGTGTTCATGACACAATCCTTTTTTAATAAAATGGCTATTATAATCACAAGTGGTGATAAGATTTGCAGCATCAATATCAATGTGGCTATCAATTATATCTTTCACGGATTCAATTACTTTTTTGTATTGAAACCCTTCTATGTGTTCTTTGCAAATTTTTGCCGTTTCCAATTCATTTAGTCCACGAAGATAAATATCGTGAATTTCTGTCATAACATTTAAACTTTTAAATAGAATCGACATGTCGCTTGGGGTTACCTGTTTTTTAATGATTTTTCGATTTAATTTCTCAATATCAATGACAGAGCTGAGTTGTTCCCGAATAGAGTCGATGGATAAAATATTTGTTTTATCCATTTTAAGAATAGTGTCAATAAAATAATATTTTTCATTTAATGCGTCAATATCTTTTATTGGATTTAAAATATTTTTTTCAAGCAAGCGTTTTCCCATAAATGTTTTACATTTATTTAGGAATTTTGAAATTGAACTAATATTTTTATTACTTGATATTAAATCATTGTTACTGATAATATTTAATTGTTTTAAGGAATGATTTTCAAGTATTACTCTGTTACTGGAATTTTGAAATACCGGTTGTTTCATTTTAGTTACAATAGAAGGATTATGTTCATAAATAAATTCCAATAAAAAACAGCAACTTTGAATAGCATATTCATAGACACGATTATTTTCAAGATGTTCAAGATTAAAATAATTTTTCAGGATCTCTTTTTGAAAGGTTTGTTTTTGACTATTTTTTATTTGCTTTTTTCGTTTTGGGTTAATATTCGGACTTTTACTATTGAAAAAATGTATAGGGCATGATATGGAGAGATATTTAATAACCTTTTGCATTTCCTCTTCATGAATATCATAAATAAAAATAAGTTGTTTCGGACAACATGACATAAGAAATCTCTCCAGCTCATTGTAAGGAGACGAATTGGATTCATATGGAACGTGATTTTCAAAAAGGGTTGTTTCTCCTGTATAAATATCTGCACTTGCCATACCAAAATGTAAATAGGAACCATTTTTTTTAGAATAGGTTTGTTCAATCCATATGCACGTAAAATGATTTGTTATGTTTAATGTATCCTTTCCCAAATAGGTTCCTGGAGAGATTATCTCCGACAGACAACGATTTATTTTGTCATTTTCCTTTACTTGTTCATAAACAGCAACCGTAAATCCCGCATCAAAAAGACGATTACAGTGATGATCACGTTTAAATACAGGAAATCCACTCATAAGAACAAGATCTGTATTATTGTACTCTAGATTCGATTTTATGGATACTTCCATATCTAAAGTTTTTGAAAAGTCAAGTATATTGCTTCCGTGTATTTTTCCAGTATTTTTGTTTTTTAAGCCATATACTTCATAGAAATCTCCACATTGATATAAAACAATCGTTTTATCTTTTCCATATGTATTTTCTAATTCTTTTGTATATTTAAAATATTCCTTTACCATCGCCATGTTATATTATATTATATTATATTATAATTTTATACCATATTATTTTATTCATTTAAGTAATTGTGGACAAGATTTTCGCCCGATTGATTGGAAATCTCTCCAGAGAGTAAACAATCTTCGTACATTTTTCTAAGAACATCATTTGGTGCAGCCGATCCTACTTTTATTAACGATTTTTTTCTAAGATAATCCTTTATTTCTTGAATAGGTGTTTTTTTAATTTTATCTATTTCTTCTTGTATTACTTTTCTATTGTAATTGCTTTTAATAAAAACTCCAACTTTGGTTGAATCACTATCTTTTCCAAGAACATATTGATATTTTTTTTTTGTTTTTTTAATATATGGTTTTTTCTTATTTTTCTTTTCTTTTATATCAAGAGTTACTGGTGAAATATCAAGGGCATCCGTGGGATGAATCAAAGGTTGTTCTATTTTAATTTCTGGCTCTGGAAGATTATTTTTTTGTGTTTTATTTTTCCATGTTCTGTAAGTGGGTTTGTTTCCATTTTTTAAATTACTGTATGGTGGTGGGGGTGCTATTATTATTGGTTGGTTCTCAACGGGTTGTGGTATTGCTACTGGTTGTGGCATTTCTACAGGTGGTGGGATTTCTACAGGTGGTGGGATTGCTACTTGTTGTGGGATTGCCACGGGTGATGGGATTGCTACTTGTTGTGGGATTGCCACGGGTGATGGGATTGCCACGGGTGGTTCAATCGCTGGTATTATAGCCAAAGAATTATCACTTTGTATATTTGGTATGTTGTTTTTCTTACTTTTTTTACCCTTTTTCTTTTTTCTTTCTTTTTTCAATTGAGATAAATAATCAAGATGCTTACTAAATTCGTTTTCACTTATAGAAGATTTTTCGTGTTCTTTATTTTGGACTTCTTTTTTTATATTTTCATTTTTTTCACTATGACTTTTAATCCGTTTTAGTAATTCTTTTTGCATTACATTGGGTTTTATTAAAGGACGAGGTTTTACTTTTTTTGTTTTTGGTTTTCTTCCTCTTTTTTTACCACTAGAAAAGGAAAATAAATCAGGATTAATTGCTATTGTTTTTTTATCCATTTATTAACATCTATAAAAAAATTATAAAGTTAAAACTAATATGCTTATTTTTAAATAATTTAAAAATAATAATTGAAATAAAAATAATACCATGAAAAAGAAAGCATTAATGGATTCTAAGACAACTGGCCGATTTAATGATATGCAGAATTTAAATAATGAAGATATTTGGGAAATTATTAGTAGTTATTTTAAAAAACAATATCTTGAAAAACTTGTAAGACATCAGCTTGAATCCTATAATGATTTCGTGGAACATCAAATCTGGAAAACTATAAATATGTTTAATCCGGTTACCGTGAAATCAGAAAATGATTATTCAGAACAACATAAGAAATACCGCCTTGAAATAGAAATTCAATTTGATAATTTTAGTGTGCATCGTCCTCAGATACATGAAAATAATGGAGCCACTAAAATTATGCTTCCACAAGAAGCACGCAAAAGAAATTTTACTTATGCGTCGACAATGACAATTGATTTAAAACTAACCATAATCGTTAGAAACGGAGAAAATATGAAAAATGAACAAAGAATTTTAAAAACCTTGCCAAATATACACATAGGAAAATTACCTATTATGTTAAAATCAAAAATATGCGTGCTTAAACAATATAAATATGTTAGTAGTAGTATTACCCGAGAATGCAAATTTGATCCCGGTGGATATTTTATCATAAACGGATCAGAAAAAACGGTTCTTGGACAAGAACGAGCAGCGGAAAATAAAGTATTTTGTTTTAATATTTCTAAAAACAATACAAAATGGAATTGGAGTGCGGAAATAAAATCTGTTCCTGACTATAAACAAATCTCTCCTAAACAAATTACAATGACGATTTCAAGTAAAAACAATGGGTTTGGATATGGACTTTATATACAAGTACCAAGAATTAAAAATCCAATCCCTTTATTTATTTTGTTTAGAGCACTGGATATAATCTCAGATAAAAAAATATGTGAATATATACTATTAGATATAAACTCATCTAAAAATGAAGTCTTATTAAATGCTTTGCAAGGTTCTATAATAGATGCAAATAAATGTATTACAAAGGAGGATGCAATATCTTATATAACGAATCATGTTATGTATACACCAATTAATATGACACCAGAAGCGGGCAAAATTAAAAAAAGAGAATTTACTATTGAAGTGATTCATCAAGATTTATTTCCCCACTGTAATTCATATGAACAGAAAATATATTTTCTTGGATATATGGCCAATAAATTAATTAAAACATCTTTAAAAATGTTGCCTATAGATGATAGGGATTCCTATATCAATAAAAGAATAGACACGTGTGGTGTTCTTCTTAACAATTTGTTTAGAAATTATTTTAATAAGCTTGTAAAAGACATGCAAAAACAAATTATTCGAGAAATAAATAATGGATCGTGGAAATCTATGGATGATTATGAAAATATTATAAATCTAACAAATATTTATAAAATTATTAAATCATCTACACTTGAAAATGGAATAAAACGTGCTCTTGCAACTGGTGATTTTGGTATTAAACATATTAGCACCAGTAAAGTGGGTGTTGCACAGGTATTAAATCGGCTTACATATATTGCATCATTGAGTCATTTACGTCGTATAAACACTCCAATAGATAAAAGTGGAAAAATGACTCAGCCTCGTCAACTTCATAATACCACATTTGGTTTCTTGTGTCCAGCAGAAACTCCAGAAGGGCAATCTGTAGGAGTAGTAAAAAATCTTGCATATATGACTCATTTAACTACATATTCGGACAGTAGATGTTTGTATGATTATATTAAGAATGAGGTTTGTGAATTGAAAGATATTGAACCAATTGAATTATATGACAAAGTTAAAATTATTATAAATGGAAATATTGTTGGTTATGCTATAAATCCAATAGAATTATATTATTCACTTAAAGAAAAAAAATATTCAGGAATAATTAATGTGTATACATCTATTGTATTTGATATTGCGAATAAAGAAATTATTATATGTAATGATGCTGGACGGTTAGCGAGACCTGTATTTAGAGTGAAAAATAATAAACTATTAATTTCAAAAGACATATCCGAAAAAATGAAAAAGAATCAATTGATATGGGATGATTTACTTTTTAATATAAAATTAAAAGACTCTGTGATAGAATACATAGATCCAATGGAACAAAACAAAAGTTTAATTGCTATGAAAAACACGGATATGAATGACCCATTGAAAAAATATACTCATCGGGAAATTCATCCAAGCACAATATTTGGTATTCTTGCATCTTGTATTCCGTTTCCTGAAAATAATCAATCGCCAAGAAATACCTATCAATGTGCAATGGGAAAACAAGCTATGGGTGTATATGTTTCAAATTTTAATGATAGATTAGATAAAACCTCTTATGTATTGACATATCCAATGAGACCACTAGTTGATACTCGTGTTATGAATATGCTTCAACTAAATGATATTCCATCTGGAACACCTGTTATTGTGGCCATTGCGGTTGTGGATGGATATAATCAAGAAGATAGCATTCTATTTAATGAAGGTTCTCTTCATAGAGGTTTATTTCAAGCGGATATTTATCACACCGAAAAAGATGAGGATAAAAAAATACATGGCGATCAAGAAATAAGGTGCAAGCCCGATCCGTCAAAAACAAAAGGTATGAAATTTGGAAATTATACGAAACTTAATTCTAATGGTGTTATTCCCGAAAATTCACTTGTTGAAGATAAAGATGTAATTATTGCAAAAATGCTTCCAATTAGAGAAAATCGAAATGATCATACAAAAATTATTAAATATGAAGACCAAAGTAGAATTTATCGAACACAAGAAGAAACCTATGTTGATAATAATTATTTAGAAAGAAATGGAGATGGATATTGGTTTTGCAAGTCAAAGGTTCGTGCTTTGCGCACACCCGTTATAGGAGACAAATTCTCTTCAAGACATGGACAAAAAGGAACGATTGGTAATATTATACCGGAAAAAGATATGCCGTTTACACAAAATGGTATTAAACCAGATATTATTATTAATCCACATGCCATTCCAAGTAGAATGACAATTGCTCAATTAAAAGAAACACTTTTAGGAAAAATATTAGTAGAGCTTGGATTGTATGGCGACGGAACGAGTTTCGGAGATTTAGAAATTAAGGACATTTCAACTATGCTTCAATCTATTGGGTATGAATCTCATGGAAACGAGGTAATGTATAGCGGTTTAACAGGAAAACAAATAGAAACGGATATTTTTATAGGCCCGTGTTTTTATCAAAGATTAAAACACATGGTTAAAGATAAACAACATAGTCGTTCCATTGGACCTATGGTTAACTTAACGCGACAACCCGCCGAGGGAAGAAGTCGTGATGGTGGGCTTCGTTTTGGCGAAATGGAAAGAGATTGTTGTGTAAGTCATGGCATGTCGGAATTTACAAAAGATAGAATTTATTATTCATCTGATAAATATAGTGTAAATATTTGTAACACATGTGGCTTTATTGTTGCTTATAATAATAAAATGAAAATTTATCATTGTAAAACGTGTGACAATCGTGTGAATTTCTCACACGTAAAAATACCATATTCATGTAAATTATTATTTCAGGAATTATTAACTATGAATGTTGCGCCAAGATTAATTACAGCATAAAAAAAATATAAATCTATACTATAATGACAAATTGCGGAAGTTCAAGTGGGATACCTTATCCAGAAAATTCAACAACCGAAAGAAGTTTAGAGCGAAAGGTTCTTAAAAATGCGATTAACTACAGTAAATGCACTGCTGCAAGAGTAAATTGTGGTAGAATGAATTTTACAAGTGCTATGAACAAGCATGGTAACATAAAACACGTATCTGATAGTTCCGATTACACAAGATATAAGAAAATGATGAGTAATAAAATAATGCAAAAATAATTCAAAAAAAATACAAAATACATAAATTTAATAGGTATAATCATCGCTTGAATTTATAATTGCTTTTACACTATCACATGTTAATGAATCATAATTATACACATCCCTATCTGCATATACACTTTTTAGCAATATTTTAGACGGTTGATTATATTTATCATGTTTTAAAGAACAAATTATATGCCTTATTACATTATTTGCATATATAGTCTGTTCAGTTGCCTGGGTAGTAAGACACAATTTTTTAAAATCATCTACCGCAAGCATGTAACTTTTTATGGATTTACCTTTTTTTATTCTTTCTCCAGAATCTAAATCGCTGTAATAAATGGTTGGAACGGCATAATTGCCGATTCTTGTCTCAGACATTTATATAATAAACATATTTTTATTATATAAAAATTTTTAATTTCAAATGGTCATTATATCCGATACAATGTTTGTTAACATGGGTAAGTTAATATTTTTTATGGTTGATCCTCCCTCTTTTGTATCCTCTTTTTTATCCCCGTCACTTTTAGCCTCTTCATTTTCCGCACCTTCTTTTTTAATGACAACGTTTTCTTTTTTAGGCATAGTATTCACATTTTCTAAACCTTCTTCTTGTTGTGCTACGACGTCAGCACCCAAATCTTCGACCGGTGAAAGAGGAGCATATCTTGGACTTATGGATGATGGATTATATGGAGGACTTGATGCAGATAAGGGCTGATAAGGAGAACCCGATGCGGACAAAGGCTGATACGGAGAACTTGCCGCAGATAAGGGGGTTCCGGGTGACCCAAACATTCCTGTTACCGCATTTTGAAATGTTCCCACATTCTCATTTATTTTCTTTTGTGCGGTGTTTATGGTTTCTTGTGCATTTGTTATGGTTTGTTGCGCAGTATCTATGGTTTGATTTAAGGTATCATTTGCTTGTTTTTGAACACCAACGGGAATTATCTGTGAAACATCTGTTGGCACCAGCTGGGTCACTTCTTTTGGAATCATGGAACGAGGTTTTGCCTTTTTTATGTCATCGGAATCAACCGCATGAATTAATCGGTCTCCATCTAAATAACGCCTAAATTCATCATTTAAATTTTCTAAATCAGTACTTTCTAATTCTATATAATCGAGATCATAGTCTATCTTTTGAATAATCCATTCTCTTTTATATTTAGGATCATCATCCACATAAACAACATCCCCTTTCTTATATTCATTTACATCAAATCTTTCCAATAAAACCAATTCTTCTATATCTTTTAATTCATTCTCTTGTTTTGTTTTTTCTTGATTTTGTTTCTCGATCTCCTGTTCGGTTTTATCTGGTGTAGATTTTAATATATCTGGCAATGGCGGCTTATTTAGTTTTTTAATCGAGGATTTACCTAACTCAATCAAATTAGTATCTTTATTGAAAAGTAATTTATCAATATTGTTAGAATAAGACATGGATAATAATTGGCCTATATTATCATCAGTAATAAATCTCATTTGTATATTCATGGTTTGTAATTCCTGCATAAGTAATTTAAAGGCATATGGAACACGAATAATACTGAAGTCGCGGCCGTGTTTACTTACATGTTTGATATTTAATTCTTCGATATTAGTCCCAAATGCTTCGGTATATTTTATAGGACCATCTACATACGGACTTAAAAATAAGTTTTTGCTTTCATTGTATACAGCAACCATCCCTGTTTTATTACAAATCGCCATATAATATTCATCTCCTCTTACCAAAAGAGATTCATTTAAAAATATATCTGCTCCATGTGCCTGAATAGACCAACACTCCATCTCTCCAATACGCAGTCCTCCATCATTTGCTCTTCCTTGAACCGTTTGACGCGTCAAAGCAGTCCTGGGGCCTCTTGCTCTATAATTTATCTTATCTTTAACCATTTGTTTAATTCTCATATAGTAGGTTGGGCCAAAATATATTTCGGTTTCTATCTGTTTTCCCGAAACACCATCATACATGATTTCGCATCCACTTGAATGATATCCATTTTTAACCAATAAACTACCAAATATTTCATGCTTTGGTCCTTGATTTACAAACGCAGTGCAATCGCCAAATACTCCATTTACCAATCCTGCTTTTCCTATCAATTGTTCAATTAATTGACCTATGGTCATACGACTTGGTAATGCATGAGGGTTTATAATTATATCTGGTTTTATTCCATCTTGCGTAAATGGCATGTCTGTTTCTGGAACTAAAAGCCCAACCGTTCCCTTTTGTCCACAACGAGAAGCAAACTTGTCTCCTATCATAGGTATTCGTTCCTCTCTTACTCTTACTTTAGCTATTCTATATCCTTCCTCTCCCTCTGTCATAAAAGACTTATCTACAACACCAAGTTGTCCTTTCTTAGCGTAAACAGATGAATCCATAGGCATATCATTTGGTATATCTGTAACTTTACCAATTATGGCTATTTTATCGTTTAATATCGTGTTTTCTTTTACCAATCCATTCTCATCTAAATGGCTATAATCAATACCTGGTTTTAGATTACTTACATTGGCTAAGTCATTAATATTTGAAAATTTTGTTTGTACTACTGAATCTCCGCTCTTTTCTGTTTTTTCGTAACTTTCATAACTATTAAAATATGTAGTTCTAAAGAGACCTCTATCTATGGAACCTTGATTCAATAATACGGCATCTTCTACATTATATCCTGTATTGCATTGAATAGCAACTATTACATTTGCTCCATTTGGATGTTCTTCATTTGATATGTATTTGGTATATCTTGATTTAATCAAAGGTATCTGTCCATAATTTAAAATTACCCCCATCTTATCTATTCGGTTTCTAAAATTTGTATTATAGATAGATACACCTTGCTTTGATTGTCCGCAACCATAAGCATTTCTTACTGCCGGATTATTTTCTGGAAACATGATTTGATTTGTTAATATTCCAAATAAAAAAGACATATGTATTTCCAAATATGTAGTTTGTTTTCTTATATCATCGGCACTTACCGCAACTAAAGATGTATTTATTTCGGAACAGTCCACATATTCTATAATGGATTTATTTTCAACTAAACTATCCATTTTAACGTTACCATAAAGTGATTGGATGGAATATACCTTATTTTCCTTTACATTGTATTCTATTTTTTTAGGCATAAAACCACATGTTAAATGATTCCACGTATAGGCTTTCATTTCTTTGAATTGTTTGGACTCATAACTTGGTTTTTCATTGTTTACTATAAATATGGGACGCACTAATCTTCCGCCGTCTGTATACATTTCAATAGTATTGTCTTTTATATTCCAGCTTATGCTTGTTTGAATTGGTATTATACCGTTTAATTTATATATCTTTAATCTAAACAATGATTCTCTTGGGTCCTGTATTAATCCACACCATGCTCCATTGATAAATATCTTTGTCATGTGTTTTAAATCATGACTGGTTGATTCATTTAACGCATATATAGTAAAATTAAATTTTAAAAACTCTAATAAATCATACATGGAATAATCCGTTGATATTTCCGCACTGATCGCAAGATGTTTATGTAAACCAATATTGCCTCCATCTGGAGAATCTACGGGGTCTATTAATCCCCACTGCGATGAATTCAATAATCTTGGAGCGATTACCTTTGCGGTTGAATCCATTGGTAAATTTAATTTTCGTTTATGCGATAAAGCAGAAATAAATGATAATATATTTAAATCTTGAACCACACCTTCGCGTTTTGTATGACTTTGGGCACCCCAGTTACCTTTAAATGCCTTTTTAAATCCCGCTTCAACGTCTCTTTCTCTAAATATATCTTTATACTCACTCATGATTAAATTCACAAAATTCATATCATGAAATCCTTTTTTATAATAGTATCTTTTATCCATTTTTAAAAGAATGTTTCTTTTCATTATCATATAGTATTCCCGAAACAACTCGCGCAATAAAATTCCAGGTGTTTCTATTCTTTTATATTTATAATTATCTCTATCTGTTGGCTTTTCCTCCTTTAAATATACTTTTAGCATTCCAAATACCATATGACCTAAAAATAATGCCTTTTCCTTAAATTTTAATTCCCCCATATGCGGTAAAAAATAATCCGAAAGAATCTCCATCACATAAGATATTGTTTTACCTTTTGTAAACATTTTTATGTATTGTAATGCAAGTTCTTGTGTAAAAATAACACCTGCATCATGAACACATGGAACTAAATAATCTAAATAATGTTTATTTTTATCTATATCCAAAAGTATGTATTCCATGATTTTTTTATCTGAAATTACACCAAGAGCACGCATCACTATAAAAAGTGGAATACCAGAACGCACATTAGGTATAAATACTAAAATATTTCCATTTTTATTTCTGTTGTTTGGTGATACTAATCTTACCGATGTCTTACGAATAGGTTTTGACGCATCCTCTGACATAGATGTTATATCTGCAGCATGACTATATAAATCACTTACTTTATCTTTAAAGATTATCATATTATTCGCAAACTTCTCTTGACTTACCATAACCTTTTCCTTGCCATCTATAATAAAATACCCACCTGTATCATTTTTACATTCTCCCATATTATATCTTGCTAAACTGGATAATCCATTCATTAAACAAAACTTTGATTGAAGCATTATTGGAAAACGACCAAAAAAGATCTTTTCTAAGTTAAATGTTTCTCTGTAATCTATCTCATCTGTTTTTATTTTTATCTCTACTTCTATATCATAATGTATTGTCATCCCATAGGTCATATTTCTTAATCTAGCCTCGTTTGGATACATAAATTTAACATCGTCGTCATATATCATTGGTTTTCCAAAATAAAGTTTGGTCCCGTCTTTTCCTCCAAGATATAATAGTATCTCATATTCACCCGTAACCTTTGATGTATTTTCATCATCACGTGTAAATTTGGAAAACTTAAATGGATTATTTTCTTTAAATATTTTAAATATTTCCTTTTCGAAAAACAAATTATATGATTCTTGTTGATGTTTTATTAAAATATATGGGTCATTTAAAAAATATTTATCTATAATTTGCCATATTAAAGACATCTTATATTATAATATTAAAATTTTTTAATATTATAATTTACTAATTACATAACTATACCTGAAAATATTAACATGGATATTAATAAAAACATTAAAAGAACCGGATATATCACTAAAAACCATGAAAGCTTTTTATATCCTGCTCTACACAAAGTATCTAGTGCCCAAGTCCAAAACAAGATATATATGATCTTATACAGAAATATTCTACTTATGTTAGAGTCACATGCATAAGGTCCTATACAGTAGGTTGGAAGTGGACTGGTTACATTTTGTATGCCAATTATGATTAAAATAATCGATGATATTACAAAATATAATCTAGAAGGTTCGCATATATTATTATATAATTTTAATAAATATTTCATATATATATATTTATCAAATAAAAAAATTCATAAACTAAATTATTCTTTTCCATAACTAGAAAAAACTGTTCCATGATCTGCATTTTTAACGCCATTATACATATCTATTAAATTGCTTGACTTTACTGTTGAATTTTCTGCATCATTAAGCAAATTTAATGCCGCCCACTTACCTCCCCGTTTTACGCGAGATCTTCTTCTGCGTGTTCTTGAACCTTTTCTTTTTTTTCTTCCCGTTTTTTTAAATTGTCTTTTTTTACCTTTTACCATTTTTGATTTGCGGTATCTTAAATTTTTTCTACGCATTTTTCTATAAGTTCTCATATATTATAGAATAACATTTTATTCCAAATCAACATGAGTTAACATATGTCTTCTACAACAAACATTTTTTAATTGAAGAAAATCCAACACTTCTCCTTCTACAGCTTTTTCAAAATTTTCTTTTGTTAAATATATTACTTGGTCGCTTTTTTCATCATTTGCCATTTTTCGTTTTATTACTTCATTTTTATAAAAACGATACTTATTTGCTAAAACTGTTCCACACGTAAAACATTTTATTGGAATGATCATTGTATTATATACTTTTATATATTTAATATCATTCAATTTTTTATTTATTTTTATTTTTGTTTATTTTTTGTTTCTTTTTTGTTTCATTTTTTATTAGGTTTCCTTTTGTTCAGGAAGTAATTGCCCCGAATACCAGACGTTGGAAAAAAAGTTATTTAAAGTGTATTCATAATCTTCCTTTCCTAAATAAGTTAAATTTGGCCCCATTTTTTGTATTTCCAGCATTTTTGTTGTTCCAATAGCATGATCAAAATAAGTTAGTCCCGATATTCTTCCTGGAAATCCATATACACCAAAATCCTTAGAATTTTTTAATTCTTGTCCTACATATACATGACCATAATTTTGCTTTAATACCTCCGAAAATTTTTGTCTTTTTACAAGAATTCCTCCTATAAAAAGGTCTATTGTGTCGTGCTTTCCTCTAATAATTATATTTATCCATTTATTTAATGATAAAGACGTAATATCCATTTGTAAGTCACTATTATCCTTTGACCGTCTATCGTGAACATCCATTAAAACATGTAAATCTAATTGATTCGTAGTTCCAGCTGTGCTTGTGGTTGGGTTTGTGGTAGATTTTAAATACACACCTGGTCCATTTATATCAAAAAAATTACTAGTAGTGTTGTCGTGTTGCGTAATCTCTCCTTTATTAAAAACATGATATACCCTATCACTTGCTGCGGCGGCTTTTTCTTCTACATTAATCCACACTGACCATGTAAATTCTAATCCCGATTTTTCATTATCTGATCTAAATATAGGAGTAGAATCACTTTTATTTGGATTTACATTAAACTTTTTTGGAGATTCGCCACTTTGCATACCATTCATTATAACAGGATTTTTATCTGGCTCATTGATTAAACTTAATATCAACACTCCTATTCTAAGTAATATAAAAAATACTATAATTACTATTGTTATAAATGTTACTCTTGCAAGAATACTATCGGATCCCATTAAAGATTCTGCCATTTTATATATATATACATTGAATAAATTATATATATATAAATATTATCCTAAACCAAATCCTGCAACTTCTTCGTTATTTTTCAAAAAACTTAATTTTAATTTATAGCTTCCAAATATATTATCTAATATACTTCCATTTGCACTACTTTTATAAATGTTATATACTTCTATAGGACTTAGAGGTCTTGAATAGTATTTTAAATTTCTAGTATAACCATCAAATGGTTGATCGGTAACCGAAGCACTAGCAGAACTATCACCATATCCGTGTAATATAAATGATTTCGTTGGATCAGGCACAATATCCTCACCACTTCCTACTTTTGTATCCGCTAGTTTTCCATCAATGTAAACATCAATTGTATTATTGTATTTTGAAATTCCTAAACATACCCATTTTTGAAGAGGAATATTTTGGATTGTAGAAGTACTAGTTGTTTTATCGAATTGAGCAAAATTCACAATTAAATTATTAGTATTTTCATCTAAATATGCTTCAATATCCTGAGTACCATCATCATCAGCTGTCTCTCTTGATATAATATATTTTTTAGCATTGTAAGATTCATCCCAAGAATTTATATAAAACCATACAATAATACCAAAATTTGCATCTACAGAACCAGAAGAATTCCAATCTGAACTAGTTATTTCAACATGACTATCGGCATTTTTAAGTCCACTTAACGATGACCCCTCAAATACCTTTGCATATTTCATTAACACATATATAAAATATATACTAAGTAAAATAGCTACACCTATTACTATTTCTTTTAACATTGTTAATATATATATATAATTTATATTTTATTATAATTTAAATCTTAAACAACAGGAGGGTTTGAATTTTTGTATCGATGATAAAATCTATCTATTTCATCTAAAGTTAATACTCTATTAAAATATTTTACATGACATATTCCTCCTGTTAATCCATCGTCTTCTCCACTGTGTATTTCATTTCTTGAATTTTTTATAATTACACCCGACTGCGAGAAAAGCAACTTATTATTTAAAAATACATCTAAAATACCAGAATTATAATTCAATATAATATGATTCCATTTTTGTAATGGAAAATTATTAGTTCCTAAATATTTTTCATAATTTGAATTTCCCTGAGGACCATCTTCTTTCATATACTCTACTGTTAGTTCTCCGCTTGCTTCATTATATAAAACTTTTAATTTATTGGATAATTCTAATATTTTAATATCTTTATCACGCGATTTTACTCTATTGATATTAACCCAGAAAGATAAGGAATATTTATATCTTTTAAGTTCTTGCTCATACAATATCATATCTTCCGCACTTAAAACTTGTTTTCTATTTAAATAAATAGGTTCATTAAGAATCAACTTTGTAACGTCTGGTTTAATGTTTTTATAAATAACATATCCCGTAATAACAAAGATATTTATTACCAATAATATAAGTATGGTTGGTGGCGTTACACCTGGGTCTGTTTGATATCTAAAAAAATTTATAGTATAAATAAAAATACATGGTATAAACATTATCAATCTAAAAATAAAATTTAACTCGGGAAGAGGAAGAAATGTTTTAAATAAATTCATCGCTTCAGCATCACTTGTAACTTTAGTATACAATGCAACCATTGCCATAAAACTAAATACAACAAACGCTGTTATTGCTATATCTAAATTTGAAATAGTAGATCCTGGTTGAGGTTGGGCAATATTAATAATAATAAGCATAATAAACATATAGTATAGAAACGCCACATTTGCTAACATAAAAATGGCATTATTTGCTTCACCCGAATTAAAATTAAAAAAAATAAATATTACCATTATAAAAAAATAAAAGGTAAATTCAGATATCATACCAGAAATTTCTGTCAATGTATATCCATTTCCTAAATCAAAATTAAATGGCAAATCAAATGGCTTATTTTGTGTCATTCCAAATTTTTTCAATTCGTCGGGCAATACCGACAACAACTGAAAGATTCCTAGATATAAAAAAATAGCTATAAGAGATAAAAACATATTTACGTATGGAGTCTGTTTGTTTGGGTCCATACCCGCAGATGAAATATAATTCGTTATATAAGTGGTTAAAGAACCAGAATAAAAAAGCATGATTGTAAATAATATTATAAATACCAACATCGTGATAATGACGCCAGTTACCCTTAATGTTTCTTTTCGTTCTTCTTCTTTTTCTTTTTCTAATTTTGTTTTTTGGTCTTTTTCAAAAACATTATTCATTAATATATTATAGTATTATAAATTTTCCATCGCTGTTTTATCCCCATGACAATTTCGACAATAAGCCTTTAAATTATTTACTTCATTTGTTCCACCGTGTTCAAGTCTTATTGTGTGATCTACTTCAAACGATGCCTTTAATTGTGCCCCGCAACTCGCGCATTTCCAGTTTTGTTGAGATGCAACATACTTCTTTTTTGTTTCACTTACCGATCGTTTTGATGAAGTTGAACCGGAATTCATCATTCGTTTAAATTGGGGAGTATTTTCCTCTGGAGCCATCTTTGAAAATATGTTATTTGTTGTTAAATCTACCAAAGGGGTAAAAATCTCTCGAGCTTCATTGTCTATAGGCATATACTTTATCAAATCATTTGCATGCATAAAGGCGGTTTTACTTTGAGATGGATACTTCTTTAAAAATAAATAAAAAGACAGCCCTAAAAAAGCATACATCGCCATCTCATAATATTTTTTCCAAGATATTATTATCTTCATAAATTTACCATCATAATAAGTATTTAAAACCAAAAAAGCTGTTATACCAAATATGAGAAGTTCAAACTTCATTATAAATAGGTTAGATTTTTTTTGTTATTTGTGGATTACTTTTTTATTTTTTTTTTATAGTGTATTCTTATTCTTTTTTTTTTCTTCGCTTCACAGCACTCACAACTACTTCTAACCTTTAACCAAGACATATTTGAAAGGTCAATCTCTTGTTTTTCTGTGCAATTTAGGTTAGGATATTTCTTATATAATTTCGCAATTGCCCTTTCTTTTGCCTTAGCTTCTATCATTATATCTATATTCACGCCATATTTTTTCGGTATTTCTAGTAAATAGTCAGGAATCTCTTCTACAAAATCGCTATGATGACCTATTCTTCCAGACCCTTGTTCGCTAACATGGAATTTTGGCTTAATATTTCGGCGTTTCCATGTATCTAAAATATCAGAGATATACTCCCTTGCTG
>MDTB01105820.1_pt1 | contig 16941 bp, 19 predicted proteins | sample 811161 | NCBI WGS metagenome assembly MDTB01 (sample SAMN05326650, study PRJNA326480) | marine metagenome | isolation source: seawater | place: Mediterranean Sea | collected 2009
ATCTAATTTTTCTTTTATAAGATTAAGATCTTCGAGATCCTCTGAAGGCAGCAAATAGTTAATTAATTGGTATCTTTTATTTGTTTTATTCCAATTATCATAAATTGGATTATTTGAAAAAATTGAAATATTATTTCCATTCTCATTTATTATTATTGGAATAAATAAAAATCTTTCTTTAAGAATTTGCGAGGGAAAAATATTTTTTTTCTCTAAAAATTCAAAAATTTTTTTCTTATTAAATGACACGCCTAGATTAAGATGGTATTTCTGATCTATAAATTTCTCCTCTTTGATAGAAAATGTTTCAATCATACTTTTAATCTCATTTAGTTTAATAGAATCAACTTTTTTGAAATCTGAAGATTTTATTAAAGAATAAATTAACTCAAAAAAAGCTTCTTTAAATCCTAGATCAATTACTTTATTTTTATCAAAATTGATTTCAAATGGCTGAGAAATTTTAATATCATTGATTTCAAAAGATTTTGCTTTAACAGCCTCTGTGGAAAAAAAAAAAATTATTAAAGCTAGAGTGGAAAAAAAATATATAACTGTTTAATATAATACATACTTAAATTTTAAACCTATACTAATGAATAAAAATCTCTTTACCTATAAAAAAAGTGGGGTCAATATCAATGCAGCAGACAAATTCGTAAGTTTCATATCTGCTATTTCATCAAAAAAAAGAGGCAATAAAAAGAATGCTAATATTGGTGGCTTTGGCTCTATTACAAATTTGCCCAAAAACATTAAAAATCCTAAAATAGTAGCTTGTACTGATGGTGTAGGAACCAAAATTGAAATTGCAAACTTACTGAAAAAATATAACACCATAGGAATAGATCTGGTCGCTATGAGTGTAAATGATTTAATAGTGCAAGGAGCAAAACCTTTATTTTTTTTAGATTACATTTCAATTAATAAAATTGATTTAAAAAAAATGAAATCGATAATTCGTGGAATAGTTAAGGGATGTGATATTTCTCAATGTAGTTTGGTTGGTGGCGAGACCGCAGAGATGCCAGATACTTATGAAAAAGGTAAATTTGATATAGCTGGTTTCGCAGTAGGAGTTGCTGATAAAAAAAATATACTTAATAAAAATAAAATAAAAAAAGGAGACTTGATTTTAGCTGTTCCATCTAGTGGCTTACATTCAAATGGTTTTTCACTGGTCAGGCATCTGTTAAAAGTAAAAAAAATAGATATAAAAAAAAATTCCTTTCTTAAAAAAGAACTAATAATGCCTACCAAAATCTATGTAAAAGAAATCTTAGATCTTATAAAAAAAAATTTATTAAATGGTTGTGCTAATATTACTGGTGGTGGAATAGCTAATAATATTATGAGAGTTATCCCAAACAAATTATGTGCAGAAATAGATTTGAATAAAATTAAACCTCTTAAAATTTTCAATTGGCTTAAAAAAAATAAAATTAGTGATATGGAAATGCTTAAAACTTTTAATTGTGGAGTTGGTTTTTGTATAATAATTAATCCCAAAAATATAAAAAAAATTGATAAATTTTTTTTAAAGAAGTACAAACCTTATATAATCGGAAAAATTTCTAAAAATAGAAATAAAGTAAGACTTAATGGTAAAGTTAGCTGGTCATAAAAAAGTTAAGACTGCTGTATTTATTTCTGGTACTGGAAGTAATTTAAAGTCTTTAATTAAATTTTCCAAAACAACAAAATCACCTATTTCCATTAATTTGATAATCTCTAATAACTCTGAAGCTGAAGGTTTGAAGTTGGGGAAAATTAATAAAATTAGAAAAAAGGTGTTTAATTTCAAGAAAAAAAATAAAATTGAAAATCAGATTCTTTCTATTTTGAAAGAGCATGAAATCAAGATGATATGTTTAGCAGGATTTATGAAAATTTTATCTAGAAATTTTATCAATAAATTTAGAGGTAAAATTTTGAATATTCATCCTTCATTACTACCAAAATATAAAGGATTAAATACACATCAAAGAGCCTTGAACAACAATGAAAAATATTCAGGTTGCACAGTTCATTTTGTTAATTCAAAACTAGACTCTGGAAAAATTATTCTGCAAAAGAAAGTAAAAATATCAAAAAATGAAACTACGGGATCTCTCACCAAAAAAGTGCTTATACAAGAACATAAGCTTTATCCCAAAGCTATACTGAAAGTATTTAATCTTTAAAAAAAAAATCAATTTCTATTTTGGCGTTGTCAATACTATCAGATCCGTGTACAGAATTTTTATCAATTGAAATTCCATATTTTTTTCGAATAGTTCCATCCTCTGCATCTTTTGGATTTGTGGCTCCCATGAGCTCTCTGTTTTCTTTTACTGCATTTTCTTTTTGAAGAATCATAACAACTATTGGACCCGAAGAAAGGTAGTCACATAAATCATTATAAAATGGCTTTGTTTCGTGAACTTTATAAAAATTTTCAGCCTCAGATTTTTCAATTTGTATTTTTTTTTCCTTTATAATTTGGAAACCTTTATTCTTAAAAATTTCTTTAATTTCACCCTCAAGATTCCTCTCAACTGCATCTGGTTTAATAATAGATAAAGTTTGCTCTATGTTATTCATAGAAGTCCTCTATAAGTTTGTTCAACAATCTTACTCCATAACCTGTTGCACCTCCAGAATTTAAAGCACCTCCATATTTTGAAAATGCCATTCCTGCAATATCTAAGTGAGCCCAGGGTGTTTCATTCAATATAAATCTTTGTAAAAATTGAGCTGCAGTTGTAGAGCCTGCTCCACCAACATAATTAATATTTTGCATATCTGCATTTTTTGAGTCTATTAATTTATCATAATTTTTGTTTAGGGGCATTCTCCAAACTTTTTCCTCAACATGTTTACCTGACTCAATAAGTTGATTAGATAATTTATCATCATTAGAAAATAAACCTGCATATTCAGAGCCTAACGAAACAATTATTGCTCCGGTTAAAGTTGCTAAGTCTACAATAAACTTAGGTTTAAACTTTTCTTCTGTAAAAGTGAGAGCATCTGCAAGCACCAATCTTCCCTCGGCATCTGTATTTAAAATTTCAACTGTTTTGCCACTATACGATTTTACAATATCGCCAGGTCTTTGAGCATTACCGCCAGGCATATTTTCGACTAGTCCAACCACTCCAACTGCATTAATTTTTGCTTTTCTTAAAGCTAAACTTTTCATTAACCCAACTACAACTGCAGAACCAGCCATGTCGTAAGTCATATCTTCCATAAACTTTGCTGGTTTTAGAGATATACCACCAGTATCAAAACAAACACCTTTTCCAACGAAAGCTAAAGGTTTTGATTTTTCTCTTAATCCATTCCATTCCATTGTGACTAGGTAAGATCCTCTAATACTTCCTTGTCCAACTCCAAGTAATGTGTTCATACCTAATTTCTTTAATTTCTTATCATCGTAAATATTTATTTTTAAACCAAATTTTCTTAAAGAATTAATTCTTTTTGCGTATTCATCAGGATGTAATACATTTCCAGGTTCAGAAACTAAATCTCTAGTATAAAAAGTTCCATCCTCTAAAGCTTTGAATTTAATTTGATCTTTTTGTGATGGAATATTCTTACCAATGACACTAATAGAAATTGTCTTTTTATTTTTTTTTGTTTTATATTTTTCAAATATATAAGATTTTAATTTTACTCCATGTAAAAAATATCCAACAAAATCTTTAAATTTATTTGGAATGGAGTTTGAATTTAAAATATAATCAGTCTTATTAAATTTTTTAAAGAGACCATAACATTTAGCGCCTAAGTTTTCTGCGTCAAAGTTAGTTAAGTTATTCTTTAAAGATATCAAGATTATTTTTCTTTTTGAGCTTACGTCGAAAGTAACAATTTTTTTTTTGAGGTCTTCATTTTTAAGCAAATCTAGAATGTAAGCATATTCTGAGTTAGAGATAAGTTTTTTTAAACTTGAGATATTGAATTTTTCATCAACGAATAATATTAAGTTTCCATAAGACTTGCTAAAAGCCTGGTTTTTAAAGTTAATTTTAATATTCATAAAATTTCAATACAATCTATACGAGATGATGCTATATATGAGTAAAACAATTTTATTTCAATGGAAAAATTACTTTTCAGAAAATTAATCACAGACATATGCTTAAGAGCTTTAATAATCACTTTCACTTTAGGTGTAATTGTATGGATAGTTCAAGCTGTAAATTATTTAGATTTTGTGATTGACGATGGGCACAACTTTAGAATTTATTTTTATTACAATTTATTCAATTTTCCAAAAATAGTACATAGAATCTTACCTTTTGTTCTATTTATTTCAATATTCTTTGAGCTGATCAAATATGAAAAAAATAATGAATTGCTGATATTTTGGATTAACGGAATAAGTAAGAAAAATTTTATTTTAAATTTAGCTAAATTTTCATTAATCCTTATGTTTCTTCAAATTATAATTGGCAGTGTTATTTCACCATCTAGTCAATTCAAATCAAGATTATTTCTAAAAGAATCTAACATGGACTTTTTGCCAAATTTAATTAAACAGGGAAAATTTATTGATACGATTTCTGGTTTAACTATTTTTATAAATGAGAGAACTACTGAAAATTCCTATAAAAATATTTATATCCAGGAAGGAAATTTATTTGACCTAGATAAGAATAATCAGATTATTTTTGCAAAAGAAGGTTTTTTATTTGATGATGAAAAAAAAGTTTTTAGATTATTGAATGGAAAAATTATAAGTACAAACAATGAAAAATTGATAAGTTTTCAATTTGACAAGATTGATTATGATTTATCAAAATTTTCATCTAAAACTATCACAGTGCCTAAGATACAAGAGTTATCCTCTTTAAAAATTATTAAGTGCTCATTTAGTTTGATGACAAATAATAATTATCAAGACAATATGTTTGACTGTAATATTGAAAAATTAAAAAATCTCAATAACGAATTATATAAAAGATTTATTAAACCAGTTTATATTCCAGTGTTAACATTAATTTGTTGTTTTTTAATTTTTTTTTCTAAAGAGCAAAATAATTATACATTAAAAACTATAAAAGTTTTTTTATCTGTTTTTTTAATTTTAGTAATTTCTGAAACTTTGATGCGGTATGTTGGTGACTCTATTTTTTATTTATTATTTTTAACATCTATACCTATAATTTTTTATATTATTGGTTTCATCTTTTTAACCAATAGGGTAAAATATGGTTAAAACATTAGACAAATATTTAATAAGCTTATTCTTTAAAAAATTAATATTAATCTCAATAATATTCCTTACTTTAACTATAATATTAACAGTTTTTGAGGAAATTACTTTTTTTGATGAAAAAAGTTCTAGCTTTTACATGCCATTTTTATTAGCTGCACTGAATTCACCTACTATAATTTTAGAAATTTTACCTTTTATAATGTTAATTACAACACAACTTTTTTTTCTTGAAATAATAAAAAAAAAAGAAAATCAATTAATTAAATTAAATAATTTAGATAATTTTTATTTAATAAAATTATTAACTTTTTGTGCTTTTTTATTTGGAATTATAGCAATTACTATTTTTTATCCATTTTCTTCAAAACTTAAATTTATATATTTTGAATTCAAAAATATTTACTCAGAGGATGGAAAATATTTAAAACATTTTAGTGAAAACGGCTTATGGATTAAAGATGAAATTGACAACAAAATTTATATTATTAATGGATCAGAGAAAAAAGATGATTTACTAATGAATGTTTTTATTTCAGAGTTTGATAATAATTTTAATCTTATAAATAACTTTTCATCAAAAAAGGTAGATATTAGCTCAAATAAATGGATACTTGAAAAACCTATTTTATTTAAAGATAACAAACAAATTCGGCTTGATGAAAATATCACGATAAAGAGTCATTTTGACTCAGAGAAAATAAGTAAAAGTTTTAGGAACCTTAACTCTTTAAACATAATTCAATTAATTAAAGAAAAAGAAGAAAATAAAATGTTGGGTTATTCCTCAGAAGAAATAGACCTACATATATTAAAGATTATTTCATTGCCTATTTATTTCAGTATTATGGTAATAATTTCGTCAATAATTATGTTAAATATTAAAAAAGATAAACCATACATATTTCATATTCTTTTAGGGATTACCTTGTCTGTAATAATTTACTATATAAATAACATTTTCGACATTTTTGGGCTTACAAATAAAATTCCAATTTATTTATCAGTTTTTTTCCCAATAATTGTTTTAAGTATTATCTCAACTTTAGGTTTAGTGAGAATTAATGAGAAATAAAATTTACAAAAAATTAATAATAATATTTTTTAATTTATTTTTTATAAATTTAGCTTCAGCTCAAAATATTGAATTTAAAGCAACTGATATTGAATTTTTTCAAGATCAAAATTTGACAGTTGCAAAAAATGGAATTGTAATAATTAAAGAGGATAAAATTTCAGCTGAAGGAGATGAAATTAAATATTTTAAAGATCAATCTTTATTGTTAATTAAAGAAGGTAAAATTTTCAAATCAGATGAAAATATAGAAATATCATCTGAAAATATTGAGTATAAAATTAATGAGTCGAATTTAACAATGAAAAAAAATGTAAAAATAGAGGATAAGAAAAATAATCTTTTTATAAATTCAAATAAAATAAGTTATGATGTTATAAATCAGTTAATAACAAGTAAAACTCAGTCAGAAATTTTTGATGATTCAGGAAATACTTATAAAGTAAAAGAATTTGAATACTCTATAGAAAAAAAAATTATCAAGTTAAATAAACTAAATGCTTTTGATAGTAACAAAAATTTTTTTGTTGTAGATTTGGCATATTTGGATCTAGCAAAGCAAGAGCTATTAGCAAAAGATGTCAACTTAAGTTTTAAAATTTCAAAGGACTCGCAAAATGAACCCCGGTTAAAAGGCAGAGGTTTAATAAACGATCAGAATAATACAATTGTAAAAAAAGGAACATTTACTTTTTGTAAAAAAAGAGAGAAATGTCCTCCATGGGAAATGAGTGCTGAAGAAATAAGACATGATAAAAAGAAAAAGACTATAAATTACAAAAATGCCAATCTAAAGATTTATGATCAGAAAGTTTTTTATTTTCCAAAATTTTTTCATCCTGATCCAACAGTGAAAAGGCAAACTGGTTTTTTAGTTCCAAAATTACAAGATAATAGCTCCAGTGGTCTGTCATTGAATTTACCATACTTTTTTGCTTTAGCCGAAAATAAAGATATCACAATTAGTCCAAGGTTTTTTTTGAATGATAAATTTTTATTACAATCAGAATTCAGAGAAAAGAATAAAAAATCTTTTCATTTAGCAGATATTAGTCAATATATTTCAAATAATGATAATTTAAAAGGACACTTTTTTTATGACTTTAATAAAAAATATAAAACTGAAAATTATGATGATATAGATTTAAATATAGAGATACAGCAAGTTACAGATGAAACTTACTTGAAAGCTTTTAAAATTGATAGCCCTATCATAAAAAATAAAACAAAACTTAAAAATTTATTAAGTTTAGATTTATATAAAGACAATCTATCAATTAACACAAGTTTTGACGTTTATGAAGATTTAAGTAAAAAAGACAATGATAAATTTGAATATGTTCCGAATTTTAGTTTCTCAAATATTATAAGTGATAATTATTCTATCGACTCATTAGGGTATTACAAAAATCACAACACGAATATTAGGGAAACAGTTTTGATTAATAATTTTAATTTTCAGTCAACCCCAAAATATTTCAATAATGGGGTTGTTAATGAAAAAAACTTTTTATTAAAAAATGTTAATTCAAAAGCAAAAAATTCAAAAAATTTTAAAAATAATAATTCAATTACTTTACTGCCTACATTGCAGAGCACATACACATTTCCACTTATGAGAGAGACAGATAAATTTAAAAATACACTTACGCCTAAATTTTCCTTAAAACTTAGCCCAGATTATACAAAAGATATTAGAAATCGAAATGATGGGCAGATAGAGTATTCAAACATTTATAATTTGAATAGATTGGGTATTGAGGAGGCTAATGAGGGAGGCATCTCAACTACTTATGGTTATGAGTTCACCAAAATAGATAAATCAATTTTTGCCCAAAAAATGAAATTTGGTTTTGCAAATAACCTAAGATTAAGTGAAAATAAGGATTTACCTTTTCATACTAATTTAGGTGACAAAGTCTCAGATTTTGTAGGAATTTTTGAATATAGTTCTAAAGATAAATTTAAATTGGACTACAACTTTTCTCTAAAAGATAACCTAATTGAGAAGAACTATGAACTATTTGGTTTTGAATTATATTTAAAAAATTTAACATCGACTTTTGAATATCGTAATGAAAATAACAGCAAGTTAAAAAACTCTTATTTACAAAATGAGACGAAATACAACTTTGATCAAAATAATAGTTTAATTTTTAAAACTAGAGAAAATAAAGAAAAAAGTTTTACTGAATTTTACAATATTATATATCAATATCAAAATGATTGCCTAACTGCTGGCATTGAATACAATAAAGAATATTATAGTGACCAAGATTTGAAACCATCAGAGAATTTATTTTTTAAAATTTCAATTTTACCTTTTGGTGGTTTTAATTCTCCTAATCTAAAATGATTAAACTAAAAAATCTTATAATCTTAACTTCTTTTTTTTTTTCATTAATCAATTTTAGTTATTCTGAAATAAGTTTAAAAATTATAATGAAAATTAACAATCAGATTATTACCAATTATGACCTCGAAAAAGAGGCTAAATATCTTTTGGCTCTTAATCCAAGATTAAAAGAAATTGATGAAAAGGAATTAATGGCTATTGCTAAAAGATCTTTAATTAAAGAAAAGATAAAAAAAAATGAAATTATGAAATATAAAGGTTTAAATCAAGAAAATACTCAAATTGAGTCTATTCTAAATAATTTAATCTCTAATCTTAACTTTGAAAATCAAGAACAACTTCAAGAATATTTTAAAAATTTTGATATATCTATAGACGACTTAAAAGAAAAAATTGAAATTGAAAATGAATGGAAAAGTTTAATATACGCCAAATATTTAAGTAGTGTTAAAATTGATAAATTGGAGCTTCAAAAAAAAATAGAAAAAATAAATAAAAAAGAATTTTTAATAGAGTATGATCTGTCTGAAATTCTATTTACAAAAAAAAAAGGTTTATCAATTGATAATCAAATAAATGAAATCCAAAAAAGTATAGAAGAAATTGGTTTTGAAAATACTGCAAATTTATATAGTATTTCAGATAGTTCAAAAATTGGTGGTAAAATAGGTTGGGTTAGAGAAAACAATCTATCAAAAGAAATTAATCAAAATTTAAAAGGGTTAGAGGAAAACTCATATAGTAACCCAATTCAGATTGATAACAATTTTTTAATAGTAAAAATAAATAAAATTAAACAGGTACCAATAGAAATTGATAAGGAAAAAGAATTAAATAAAGTAGTAATGATTGAAACAACTAAACAATTAGATAAATTTTCAAATATTTTTTATAATAAAATTAAATTAAATAGTAAGATAAGTGAATTATAATCCTATTTTAATTGTGCCAGGTGAAACAAAGAGTATTTTTTTTGAGATTTTTTTTAAATCATTAAAATTTAAGAAATATAATAGCGGACTAATATTAATTTGTAACAAAAAAATACTTGATAAAGAAATTAAGAGATTCAATTTTAGAAAAAAGATTGAACTCTTAAATATTAACAAAATTAATCTTAAAAATATAAAAAAAAATAAGATTTACATTCTTGATGTAAAAAAACAAAATACTAAAAGTTACGTTTTGGATTGTTTTGATATAGCTTTTAAATTGATCAAATCTGGATTTACAAATAAATTAATCAATGGTCCAGTTGATAAATCAAAAACTTTAAATAAGAAATATTTAGGAATTACAGAATATATTTCTAAAAAATTTAATAAAAAAAAATTTGCAATGTTAATTTATAATGAAAAATTATCAGTTTCTCCGATAACAACCCATTTACCATTGAAATTAGTAACAAGAAAAATTTCAAAAAAAATAATTGAAGAAAAGGTAAATATTATTAATGATTTTTATAAAAAGTTTTTACAGTTTAAACCACGAATTGCTGTAGTAGGATTAAACCCACATTGCGAAAGCATACATAGCTTCAATGAGGATCAAAGAATTTTATTACCTGCTATCCAATCTTTGAAAAAAAGAGTAAACATAAAAGGCCCTTTTCCAGCTGATACTTTGTTTTTGAAAAAAAATAGAAACAAGTACGACGTTATTGTTGGAATGTATCATGATCAAGTCTTGACACCAATAAAAACATTATTTGAATACAATGCGATTAATATTACTTTGGGTTTGCCTTTTATAAGAGTATCTCCAGATCATGGACCAAATAAAAGTATGGTTGGAAAGAACAAATCAAGTCCAATAAGTTTGATTAAAGCATTGAGTTTTTTAGACAAAAGATGATAAAGGCCAAAAAAAGTCTTGGTCAAAATTTTCTAGTAGATGAAAATATAATTAACAAAATAATTAATGTAATTGATATTTCAAGCAAAGATATTTTAGAGATTGGACCTGGAACTGGTAATTTAACTAATAAAATTTTAAAAAAAAATCCTAACTCATTTTTAGCAATTGAAAAAGATAACAATTTAGCAAAGGAACTAAAAAAAAGATTCCATAATAAAGTTGATATAATTAATAATGATATTCTTAAGATTAATGAAAATTCTCTCAGTGTAAAAACACTGACAGTTTTTGGAAACTTGCCATATAATATAGCAACCGAAATTTTAATAAAATGGATAATGAATATGGATTACAAGAAAAGTTGGTTTGACTATCTTGTTCTCATGTTTCAAAAAGAGGTAGCAGACAGAATAATATCAGACTTCAATAATAAGGCTTATGGTAGATTGTCAATTATAGCAAATTGGAGATTAAATATAAAAAAAATTTGCGATATCAATCCTCAATGTTTTTCTCCAAAACCAAAGATAGAGAGTTCTCTTTTATTGTTAAAACCAAAAGAAAATTTTTTTAATTTTGAAAGTCCAAAAAATTTAGAAAAAATAACTAGAACTTTTTTTATGCATAGAAGAAAAAAGATAAAAACACCATTTTTACAACTTTTTAATAAAGATAAAGATCTTGCCAAAAAATTAGGTATAAATCTCAATCTTAGGCCTCAAAATTTAGATATTAATACCTACTTCAAGCTAACTAAGGAGTACGAAAATTTATGATGTTAATTTTTCAATATGATTCCTAACATAATCTGAATCATAATCTTTTGATCCATTGCTTATTTCGGCATTTATCAAATTTTTAATCTTTAAAAAACATTTGTCTAAATTATCATTTATAACTACATAATCATAATTTATCCAATGTAATACATCTCTTTCGAATTGTTGCATTCTTTCCTCAACTATAAGTTTGTCTTTCATATCTCTATTTGAGAGTCTTTCAAATAAAATCTCTTTACTAGGAGGTAAAATAAAAAAAGTAATCAATTTATAGTCCAGTTTTTTATTTTTTAATTGATCAGCGCCTTGCCAATCAATATCAAATAGGACATTTTTCCCTTTGTTTAGATTATCAATAATTGGTGTTCTTGTAGTTCCGTAATAATTATTGAAAACTTTTGCATATTCTAAAAATTCTTGATTATTGATTAATCTTTTAAATTCAGCATCATTTACAAAAAAATAATCTTTGTCTGGAACCTCTCCAGCTCTCGGTTGTCTTGTTGTGTGAGAGATAGAAATTTCAAAATTTTTTTGTTTTGAAAGTAAGTTTACTAAAGTGGTTTTACCTGCTCCTGATGGAGAGGATAGTATAACCATTATCCCATCTTTTGATGAGGGCATCTAAAAATTGTTAATTAGCTTTGCCTTCAATAAATTTGACTGCATCACCTACTGTTAAAATTTTTTCTGCTTCACTATCGGAAATCTCAGAACCAAATTCTTCCTCAAAAGCCATGACTAGCTCAACAGTGTCTAGGCTATCGGCACCTAAATCGTCAATGAAACTTGACTCCTCCGTAACTTTTGATTCATCAATTCCTAAATGATCAGCTACAATTTTTTTAACTTTACTCGAAACATCTTCTGACATATAGATCCTTTGTTTATTATAATTCGTTAATAGTTTAATTACCTAGATTGTCAAGCCATATACATGCCCCCATTAACATGTAATGTTTCTCCATTAATATAATCAGATTGTGGGGATGCTAAAAAAATAACTGCATTAGCAACATCTTCGGGTTCTCCTAACCTTGCAGAAGGTATTTTAGAAATAATAACTTCTTTAAATTTTTCATCGATTTTATCTGTCATAGCAGTTTTGATAAATCCTGGTGATATACAGTTAACATTGATATTTTTCTTTGCATATTCTAATGCTAAACTTTTAGACATCGCAACTATCCCTGCTTTTGCTGCTGTATAGTTTGTTTGTCCTAAATTTCCAGTATGTCCAACCACTGATGTGATATTAATAATTTTACCTTTTTTATTTTTAAGCATTTTTTTTATCGCAAATTTACTTATCAAAAATGTGGAGGTTAAATTGATATCTATCACTTTTTTCCACTCCTCTAAGCTCATCCGTATAGCTAAGTTATCTTGTGTTATTCCTGCATTGTTTACTACACAATCAAGTTTACCACCAAGTTGTTTAGTAGCATCCTCAATAAAATTTTCTAAGTCGTTAGTTTGTGAGATATCAAATTTTAATATTTGGATATCCTGAAATTTTTTTTTTAAGTTCTGCTAACTTTTCATTTCTAGTTCCTGTAGCTAAAATATTAGCTCCTGCATCATGTAATTTTTCAATTATAGAATTTCCTATTCCGCCTGTTGCACCTGTTACGATTATATTATTCTCTTTTAAATCACTCATATATTTAAACTATCTATATCTAATTTGCTATTAATTGAAGAAATTTTAACGTCTTTATTTACTCTTTTTACTAGACCAGAAAGTACCTTACCTGGGCCAATTTCAATGAATTGATTTACACCTTTATTGATCATGTAAAGTATACTTTCTCTCCATCTAACCTTTTGTTCAATTTGCTTTATAAGCAAACTCTTTAAATCTTCGATATTAGAAATTTCATCCGCAGTAACATTTGAAATTAGAATATTTTTGGATTTTTTAAAATCGATTTTTTGTAATTCTTTTGTCATCACTTCAGTAGCTTTGCTCATTAAGTTGCAATGAAAAGGTGCACTTACTGGTAATTTAATATTTTTAATTCTATTATTTCTTAAAAATTCGCTCAGAGTTTGTAAATCTTTTGTTTTGCCACTTAAAACTATTTGCCCATCAGAATTATCATTGGCTACTTGTATCTCATATTTATTCTTATTATCTTTAAAGATTTTTTCTAGATCATCTATTTTTAATCCTAAAACCGCCAACATACCACCCTCACCTTTTGGCACTGCATTTTGCATTGCATCCCCTCTTACTCTCAATATCTTTATAGTCTCGCTAAAATCTAGATATCCAGCACATGCTAATGCTGAATATTCGCCTAATGAATGTCCAGCAAAATATTTAGCCCCATTTAAATTTATATTAAAATCTTTTTTGACTACCTGAAATATTGAATAGCTTATCAAAAAAATTGCTGGTTGAGTATTAATTGTAAGATCTAATTCGTCTTTAGGACCCTCTAGAATAAGTTTTGAAAGACTAAATTCTAATGTTTCGTCTGCTTCTTTAAACAATTTTTTTACAATTTCATGTTTTTCAAAAAACTCTTTTCCCATGCCTACTATTTGTGAACCCTGACCTGGAAAAATTACAGAAAACATTTAAAAAATTATTTAATTATTGTTTATTTAGCTATTGTAATTGAGAGTTTATAATAGTATATCCTCATTTTTTAATTAAAACTTAATATGAATTTATACGAACATACTATTATAGCAAGGCAAGATACCTCTCCAGCTGAATTAAAACAATTGACTGAAAAATATTCTAAAATTGTTGAAAAAAATGAAGGTGAAATAGTTAAAACAGAGAATTGGGGTCTTCTTAACTTATCTTATCTCATAAAAAAAAATAGGAAAGGCAGTTATATACATTTTAAAATTAAGGGAAACGGTAAAATGATTGAGCAATTAGAAAAAAATGAATCAATAGATAAAAAACTTCTTAGACACCTTACTGTTAAAGTAAAAAAATTTGATCTTGATACGAATTATTTTTCTAATAAAGATAGCACTGAAAAAAAAGAAAAAACTAGTAATTAATTATGCCAAAAAGACAAAGTGGAAATAAAAAATCAAAACAAAATAATTTTGCTAAATTAAGTATTTTTCAACCAAATAAGTATAAGTTCAAAAAAAGTTGCCCACTTTCAGTGAAAGGATCTCCAGAGATAGATTATAAAAATGTTAAACTTCTTAAAAAATATGTTTCTGAAAATGGGAAAATTCTTCCTTCAAGAATTACAAACGTCTCTCAAAAAAAACAGAGAGAATTAGCCTTATCGATTAAAAGAGCTCGAAATTTAGCATTAATATAATGAAAGTAATTTTATTAGAAAATTTAAAGAAAATTGGATCTATAGGTGAAGTTATAGACGTTAAAAGGGGTTTTGCCAGAAACTTCTTAATTGCTAATAAAAAAGCCCTTTATGCTTCTAAAACTAATATAAAAGAAGTAGAAAAAATTAAGTCAGAACTTTCAAAAAAGGATAACGAAAAAAAACTTGATGCAAAAAAGATTTCGGAAAGTATTAACAAAAAAGAATATGTTGTTAAAAAGCTTAGCACAGAAAATAATGAATTATACGGATCTGTAAAACCAACAGAAATATCAAAATTAATTTTAGAAAATAGTAAGTTAGAAATTAAACCATCTATGATTCAACCTATCAAAGAAATTAAATCTCTTGGGAAATTTAAGGTAAGAATTTCTTTACACTCCGAAATTGATGCCGAAATAACAATCAATGTGATTTCGGCTGAAAATATTCAATAATTATACAATTTCATCCACAGCTTTTTTTATAATTTAAAATTATCATTATTTATATATGGTAAGTTTTATGGAAAAAAATTTAAGTATAGTAAAAGAAAACTTTCAAGAATTGCCAAATAATATTGAAGCAGAACAATCAGTAATTGGTTCAATATTAGTAACTAATGAAATATTTGATGAAATTAATATTATAATATCAAATATTAACTTTTACGATCCAATGCACCAAAAAATTTTTAATGCTATTGAGAACATGATTTATAAAGGAATGCTAGCAAATCCAATTACTTTAAAAAATTTTTTTGAAAATGACAAAGATGAACTAAATATCCCTGAATATTTAATTAAGATAACAAAATTTTCTACATCTGTAAGACAAGCAATTGAATATTCTAAAATAATATATGACATGTATGTAAGAAGAGAATTAATAAAAATCTCAGAGGGGATAATTTATAATGCTAAAGAAAATGATTTAGAAACAAACGGTAAAGATATAATCGAAAATTCAGAAAAACTTCTTTATGATTTAGCTGAAAAAGGAACTTTTAACTCGTCTTTGATTAAATTTGATGATGCAATGAAACAAACCATTGAAATGGCATCAGCTGCATACAAAAATGAGGGTGGAATAGTAGGTGTTCCAACTGGTCTGAGGGACTTAGACGATAGATTGGGTGGACTTCATCAATCTGATTTAATAATTATTGCAGGTAGACCATCAATGGGAAAGACTTCACTTGCAACAAATATAGCCTTCAATGCTGCACAAAACATTCAAGAAAAGGGTAATAAGTCCTCAGTAGCCTTTTTTTCTTTAGAAATGTCATCAGAACAACTTTCAACAAGAATTATTTCGGAGCAAGCAAGAATAGGCTCTAATGACATTAGAAGAGGTAGAATTTCAGATGAACAATTTGATCAATTTTTAGAAACCTCAAAAAATATCTCAGAGCTACCACTTTTTATCGATGAAACTCCAGCAATAAGTATTGCAGCTATGAGCAATAGAGCAAGAAGAATAAAAAGACTTTTTGGTTTAGACTTAATTGTTGTAGATTATATTCAATTAATGAAGGGATCTTACAATAACAAAGATGGGAGAGTTCAGGAAATTTCACAAATTACTCAGGGACTGAAAGCTATAGCTAAAGAATTAGGTGTGCCAGTTCTTGCATTATCACAATTGTCACGACAAGTAGAGCAAAGAGATGATCATAAGCCCCAACTTGCTGATTTAAGGGAGTCTGGTTCAATTGAACAAGATGCAGATGTTGTTATGTTCGTTTATAGAGAAGGTTACTATCTTCAAAGAAAAGAGCCAAGAGAGGCAACTGTGGAGCATGCTGAGTGGCAAGCAAAAATGAATGAAGTTGCACATTTAGCTGAAATAATCATTGGGAAACAAAGACACGGTCCTATTGGTAAAGTCACACTTGAGTTTGAGGAAAGATTTACAAAATTTAAGGATACTCAAAATAATTAATTTACAATATAAATAAGGTTAAATGACTGCTCATTTATACCAAAATATAATTTTAAAAAATCCAAGATCTATTTTAATAATCTTACTAATTACTTTAATTAGTTTTGGATATTATTCAAAAGATTTTAGGCTTGATGCTTCATCTGAAACATTGTTAATCGAAGGTGATCCTGATCTTAAATACTTAAAAGAAGTGACAAATAGATATGGTTCAAAAGAATTTCTTGTCTTAACTCATACACCTAATGATGGCATGGTAACAGATAGTGCAATTAATAATCTCCTCAGTTTAAAATATAAACTTCAAAGCTTAGATTGGGTGCATAGTGTTGTTACACTTTTAGATATACCTCTATTGGATAATTCTGATGCACCTCTTCAGGAAAGACTTTTAAATTTTAAAACACTTAAAGATGAAG
>MDTB01210637.1_pt1 | contig 16941 bp, 17 predicted proteins | sample 811161 | NCBI WGS metagenome assembly MDTB01 (sample SAMN05326650, study PRJNA326480) | marine metagenome | isolation source: seawater | place: Mediterranean Sea | collected 2009
AGCTCCGGTGGTCTCCTGTCAGCGAGCCTCGTGCAGCTCACCATTACGCAGCGCTACAACTGAAGGCGGAGAAGCTGCGGCTTCTGCTAAAGAAGGTGAAGCTGCTAAAAAAGAAGGCACATCTGATAAAAAACAAACTGCTGACAAAAAATCTACACCAGAAAAAAAACCTGTTGAAAAAAAATAGAATTATATGCTCTTACTTGTTGGTTTAGGAAATCCAGGTCCAAATAATACAAATAATAGACACAATATAGGTTGGAAAATTATTGATGCAATAAATTCTCAGTTCAGTTTATCAAAGCAAAAACCTAAATTTAAAGGATTACTAACAACAGGTAATATTGAAGATAAAAAAGTTTATGCTATTAAGCCTTTAACATTCATGAATAACTCAGGGATTTGTATTAAAGAACTAATCGATTATTTTAAAATTAATACAAAAGATGTAATTGTTTTTCACGATGATATAGATATCGATTTAGGAAAAATTAAAGCTAAATTTGGTGGTACAAGTGCTGGTCACAATGGAATTGAATCGATAGATAAGTTTATTGGAAAAGATTATTCAAGAGTAAGAGTAGGAATTGGAAGACCTAAACAAAAAAGCAAGGTCAATAATCATGTTTTGGAAGACTTTAATGAGAATGAAGAGGAAATGATAAATGATATAACAGAGAATATAGTAAAATTAATACCCACTCTAATAAAAAAAGAAATTGACTTGTTTTCAAGTAAAGTAAATCAAAATCTGAATGGGATTTAAGTGTGGTATTGTTGGATTGCCTAATGTTGGTAAATCAACACTTTTCAATGCATTGACTTCATCAAAAAATGCGCAGGCAGCCAACTTTCCTTTTTGTACCATTGATCCAAATATAGGAATAGTAGATGTACCAGACCAAAGGCTAGATGAACTCGCCATACTATCGAAGTCTAATAAAAAAATTAATGCTCATATAACTTTTGTTGATATTGCAGGTCTAGTCAAAGGTGCATCTAAAGGTGAGGGTCTTGGTAATAAATTTCTTTCACATGTAAGAGAAGTTGAAGCAATAATTCATCTTGTAAGATGTTTTGAGTCTGAAAAAATACATCATGTAAATAAAAGCATTGATCCAGTAAATGACCTCGAAACTATTAAAACAGAGATATTATTAGCTGATATAAATCAGATAGAGAAAAAATTGCAAAAGAATATGAAAAAAAAATTAACCGAGAAACAAATAAGTTTGCTTGAGGAAACTCTTAATAAACTTAACAAAAACGAGGTTTTAGATGAAAACTTAAATATAGACAATATGAAATTTCTAAAACAAATAGGTTTGATTTCAACAAAGCCGTACATAATAGTATGTAATGTTGATGAAAAAAGCGTAAAAACTGGAAATAAATACACTGATCTTATTAAGAAAAAGTATTCTAATCAGAAGATAGTAACTATTTGTGCAGATATAGAAAGTCAAATAACAGATTTAGGGCCTGATGAAAGAGAAAATTATATGAAAAATATAGGTTTAGATAAGACTGGTTTAAATAAATTAATAACTACCGGGTATGATCTCTTGGATTTAAATACATTCTTCACATCTGGAGAAGAAGAATCTAGGGCTTGGACAATTAAAAAAAATACTGAAGCTCAAAAAGCCGCTGGTGTTATACACAGTGATTTTGAGAAAAATTTTATTAGAGCCGAGGTCGTTTCGTACAACGATTTTAAAACTCATAAAAGTTTTGAAAAAGCTAGGGAAAAAGGAAAATTAAAAGTCGAGGGTAAAAATTATTTAGTACAAGATGGTGATGTCTTATTCTTCAGAGTTAATCCTTGACCACAATCTTCTCATACTAAAGTAAACAAGAATAGAAAATATTGTTAGAAAAATTATTACCTTAAAACCTAACCTATGCCTTGTCTCCAAGTGAGGTTCTGCAGCCCAAGTTAAAAACGTAGTAACATCTTTTGCCATCTGCGCTTCGGTTGCGTTTGTTCCATCTGCATAAGAGACTAAATCATCTGACAGAGGATTAGACATCTTGATTTTATTTCCATCCATATATTTGTTGTAATAAACACCATCTTCAAGCTCAATGTTTGCTGGTGGCTCAGTATAACCAGTTAAAACAGCATATATATAATCTGCCCCGCCTTTTCGTGCTTTTACCAATACTGACATGTCAGGTGGGTAAGCCCCGCCATTCGCTGACATAGCAGCTTGTACGTTTGGATAAGGTGAAACAATTTTATCAGATGGTCTTCCTGGTCTTGTAAACATTTCCCCGTCGCTGTTAGGCCCATCAGTCACTTCAAAGTTTGCTGCTATTGCTTTTACCTGCTCTACTGAAAATTCTGGACCACCTTCTTCTCCAAGATTTCTATAACTTAAAAGATTCATTGAGTGGCAAGATGAACAAACTTCTGTGTATACTTGATAACCTCTTTGTAAAGAAGATCTGTCAAATTTTCCTGTTATGCCTTTAAAACTCCAATCTTGTTTTGGTATTTTTATTTCTTCAGAAAAAGAGTGGTTAATTAGTATAAAAAAAAAGATAAGAGTTTTTATAGAAATTCTAATAAATCTATACATGTCGCTTATCACTTTTTATCAGTTCTGCTTTAGGCATTCCTGTTAAAACAGGCTCTGTAATACTTAAAGGTAACGGTTGGGTTTTTTCTACTCTACTAAGAACTGGTAATATGATAAGGAAATGAGCAAAATAATATATCGTACCTATCCTAGCTATTAAAAGATACAAGCCTTCTGCTGGCATAGCACCAACATAGCCAAGCGCTAAAACATCAACTATGAGTACCCAAAAGAATAATTTATTTAGTGGTCGAAAAACAGAGGACCTCACCTTACTACTATCAAGCCAAGGGAGTGCCATTAAAATAAATATTGATCCAAAAAGTAGAACTACTCCGCCAAGTTTATCTGGAACAGATCTAAGTATTGCATAAAAAGGAAGTAGATACCATTCAGGAACAATATGTTTTGGTGTGACCAAAGGATTTGCTTCTATGTAATTATCACTGTGCCCTAGAATATTGGGGGCAAAAAATATGAATCCTGAAAAAATTATAAGAAATATTAATAAAGCAAATAAATCTTTAATAGTAATATAAGGATGAAAAGGAACTGTGTCTTTTGATGGCTTTTTTACATCAATTCCAATTGGATTATTATTTCCTGGGACATGTAAGGCCCAAATATGTAAAACAACTAAACCCAAAATCAGGAAAGGGAATAGATAATGTAAACTAAAAAATCTAGTTAAGGTCGGATTGTCTACTGAATATCCGCCCCACAACCACGTAGTGATACTATCACCGACCAAAGGTATTGCGCTAAATAAATTTGTGATTACTGTAGCCCCCCAAAAACTCATTTGACCCCAAGGTAAAACATAACCCATGAATGCTGTAGCCATCATTAAAAGATAAATTAACATTCCCAGTATCCATATTACTTCTCTTGGCGATTTGTATGATCCGTAAAATAAAGATCTAAATATATGTATATATACTGCAAGAAAAAACATGGAGGCTCCATTACTGTGTATGTATCGAATTAACCAACCATAGTTTACGTCTCTCATGATATGTTCAATACTATTAAATGCCATATCTGCATGAGCAACATAGTGCATGGCTAAAACTAGTCCTGTTATAATTTGTGATAATAAGCAAAAAGTTAATATTCCTCCGAAAGTCCACCAATAATTTAAGTTTTTAGGAGTAGGATAATCAGTCAAATGAGAAGCTAAAGACAGTAAAGGCAGCCTATCATTAAACCATTTTCCAAACTTAGATTTAGGTGTGTATGTATGTTCGCTCATTTAACTTATCCTATCTTAATTGTATTTTCGTTTACAAAAGCATACTCGGGAATTTCCATATTGGTAGGCGCTGGGCCTTTTCTTATTCTTCCTGATGAATCATAATGTGAACCATGACAAGGACAAAACCAGCCATTGTAATCTCCCTTATCTGAAAGAGGTACGCACCCAAGATGGGAACAAATACCCATCATGACTAACCATTCTGCTTTTTTTACTCTATCCTGATCTTTTTCAGGATGTTTTAAATCATCCAAACTAACAGATTGTGCTTCTGAAATTTCTGACTCTGTTCGTCTTTTTATAAAAACTGGTTTTCCTCTCCATAAGACTGTGATTGATTTTCCTGGCTCAATCTGGCTTATGTCTACTTCAGTGGTAGCTAAAGCTTTAACGGAACTATCTGGATTCATTTGATCAATAAATGGCCAAATTGTTGCACCTATACCTACTGCTCCAATCGTATAGCTTGCTGTAAAAAGAAAATCTCGTCTATTATTTTTTTTTCCTGAATTTTCCATAAATCTATATTAATATTGTTTTTTAATATAAAATAAGAGTATTTTAAAGAGTTGCCAGGGGCCAGAATGACACATGAATTGCAAGTAATTGTTAGAATCAGCAAGTTATAAACATAAAATAATATTTATTATGCAAATAAATCAAGAAATTCAAAAAAAAATAGCGAGTGAGTGGTTTAGATTTTTACAGTCTAAAATTGTTGAAGAATTTCAAAATCTTGAAAAGGAAAATTCGATATCAAAACGTGCAAAGATTAAATATTTTAAAAAAAATGAGTGGAAAAAGAAAAATACTAAAGATGGTGGAGGAACATACTATCTATTAAAAAATGGGAATTTATTTGATAAAGTTGGAATAAATCACTCAACAGTTCAAGGTTTGTTTCCAAAGACGTTTAAATCAAATATTCCTGGTACTAAAAAGAATAATTCTTATTGGGCTTCAGGAATATCTGTCGTGGCACATATGAAAAATCCAAAAATACCAGCTATACATTTTAATACAAGATTTGTAGTCACATCAAAAAGTTGGTTTGGAGGAGGAATGGATGTAACTCAGAGTTTTAAAGATTTAAATGAAAAAAAATTTCTTCATAATGAACTAAGAATTTTATGCAAAAATAATAAAAAAAATTATGATCGGTATAAAAAATGGTGTGATAAATATTTTTATATCAAACACAAAAAAGAAATTAGAGGAATTGGGGGAATTTTTTTTGATTATCTTTACAATGAATGGCAAAAAAATTTTAAATTTATTAGAGAACTCGGTATCTGTTTTCTGAATACCTCAAAAACTATCATGCAAAAAAAGTCTTTGCATAGGTGGAATGATAAAGAAAAAAATGATCAGTTGATCAAAAGAAGCGGATATGTAGAGTTTAATTTATTATATGATAGAGGAACTAAATTTGGACTAAACACAGGTGGAAATATTGATGCAATTTTTATGTCACTTCCACCAAATTCAAAATGGAAATAAATGGAAAAAGAACCTATTACAGTTGAAGGATTAAAAAAACTTCAAGAAGAACTCAAAGACTTAAAGGATAATAAAAGACCCAAAGTAGTAGCGGACATTGCTGAAGCAAGAGCGCATGGTGATTTGAAAGAAAACGCAGAATATCATGCCGCTAAAGAACAACAGGGTCATATTGAAGGAAGAGTATTAGAAATCAATGACGTTATTGCTAGAGCAAATGTTATCGATGTGACCAAAATAGAAAATAACGGAAAAATTATTTTTGGATCAACCGTTGAAGTTAAAGATCTAGAAAATAACAAAAATAAATCTTTTAAGATTGTAGGAAAGGATGAGGCTAATATAGAAAAAAGCCTAATTTATTTTAAATCTCCTATGGGAAAATCCTTGATAGGAAAAAGTATTAAAGATTTGATAATAGTCAAAACTCCTTCAGGAGATAAAAACTTTGAAATTTTAAAAGTAGAATATATTTAGTTTAATTATATTTTTTTAAAATATTAGTTAATTCTTCATCTTTTAAATCAAAATGATTTTTGATCCAAAGTTTCTCTGCTTCTTTCAAAACCTCACCGATTTTTCTACCGCTTTTAAAACCTTTTTCTAAAAGATATGTTCCTGTTATTGGGAATTTTGGAATACTTATAGAACTAATATTATTTAAAATATTTTTTAAATCCAAATAATTTTTTTTATTTTTAGAAATAAAGTAAAATTTCGCTAAAGAGATCATTCTCTTTTTTCCATGATAAAAAATATTTTTTTTTAAATCTTTACCAAAGAAGTTTTTATTTTTTTTTGCTAGAATAAAATGTGAATGAATAAAAGCAAGATACTCTTTTAATAAATTTGATATTTTATATTTATGTGAAAAATAGAGATGATTATCTGTATCATCAATCATTAGTAATGCAAAAAGTAAATTATTTTCTGATTTTATAAATGCTTTTATTTCTTTACTCTCTATTCCTTTCAATCTGTTCAAATATTTGAGTTCGGGGAAAATAATATTAAAAATTTCATAGAATACTTTATTTGATTGAATATCTTCCAAATTATCAAGCTCGACGATCTTATGTAATTCACCAAAAATTCTCTCCTTAGAAAGCTTGTTTATACCGTTAAGATTTTGTTTAATAACTTTTAAAGTTTGGTCATCTTTGCTAAAATCTTTGTATTGTAAGGAAAATCTCAAAAATCTTAGAATTCTTAAATAATCTTCTTCTATTCTTTTTTGAGGATCCCCAATGAACTTAATTTTTTTCTCTTTTAAATTCTGAACGCCATTTTGAGGATCAAATATTTTTCCATTTTGATCTAAATAAATTGAGTTAATTGTAAAATCTCTTCTTTCAGAATCTGCTTTCCAATCCTTGGTAAAAGAAACTTTTGCATGTCTCCCATCTGTTACTAGATCCTCTCTTAAAGTAGTTATTTCATAATTTTTTCCACTTTTTGATAAAGTTATTGTTCCATGATCTAATCCTGTCTCGATGATTTTAAAATTACTTCCTGAAAATTTTTTTATTACTTCCCCTGGTGTAAAAATAGTCGCTATATCAATATCTCCAATTTTTTCATTATTTAAAAAATTTCTTACACACCCTCCGACCATCATGGCATTATTTTTTTTGTCTTTATTTAATACTTGAAAAATTTCCTTAATTTCTTGATCTTTATAAAATGGAAATAAAATTTTTTTAATATTATTTATCAAAAGCATATCATTGGCTGGGGCGCTAGGATTCGAACCTAGGATGGTGGTACCAAAAACCACTGCCTTACCGCTTGGCTACGCCCCAATATGTTTTTTGTGATATACCACAAAAAAAGAAATTTAAATAGTTTTACAAAGAACACACCAGAATTTTGGGAACTTTTTTTTTATTTGTCTTAATGCCAAAGTTCCATCTCTTTTGTTCAAAAATAAGGCAAAACATGCAGATCCTGATCCTGTCATTCTTGAAAATTGACATTTTTTAATAGTTTTCATTTCCTCTAAAATATTTGCTACTTCGGGAAATTTGGAAATTACAACCTTTTGTAATGAATTTGTTGTGGATTTAAGTGTGTTAATAAATTTAAATTTATTCCCTTTAAAATAATTGTTTTGAGCCTGAATTTTGTCAAAAGTTTTCAGTTTAGAATAAATTTCTTTTGTAGAACATTTAAAATAGGGATAAACGAGTAATATATAAAAATTATAACTTTGCTTGAAATCTATAATTGTTGATAAATTTTTTTGAAATATTTTTTTTGATTTAAAAAAAAGACCTAAATCTGAACCAAGTTTTTCAGAAAAATACTCGATATTATTTTTAAGTAGTTTTTTTCCTCTTAAAAAATACCTAATAATAGTTGCTGCATTACTTGAGCCACCCCCTAGCCCTGAAAATACAGGAATATTTTTCTTAACGTTTATTTGGTAGCTAATATTTTTTTTTATAATTTTTTTTTTTCTTAATAAATATAAAGATTTCTTAATTGAGTTATCACTTTTTTTTATATTATTATTAAATTTACCGGTAAATTTAATTGAATCTTTTGGGTAATTTATTTTTTTTATACTTATTTTATCAGATAAATTGATCAAGAAAACTAAAGATTGGATATCATGAAGTTTTTTTTTATTTATTTTCTTACCAACTTTTAAAAATAAGTTAATCTTAGCATATGAATTCGAAACAAATTTTTTCATTTTATTTAAAATTTAAATATTTTGTAAACCAAACAAAAGCTTTTTTTCTATGTTTTTTTTTAGCTCTTCATCTGTATCATCAAAGTTAAGAGTATTTTTCCAAAAGTAACGAGCCTGAATTTTATTATTATTCATCCATAAACAATCCGCGAAATGATCATTAACAATGGGATCCCTGGGCATTAACATAATTGCCTTCTCAAGATATTTTTTTGCTTCTGAAAAATTTTTTAATTTATATAACGCCCAACCAAGAGAGTCTGTTATATAGCCATCGTTTTTTCTCAAATTATTTGCCTCTCTCAACATTTTTAAAGCTTCTTCAATATTTTTATTTTTTTCTACCCATGAGTAAGCTAAATAATTCATAACATAGGGTTCTTTTGGCACTAACTTTAGAGACAAAAGAAGATCTTTTTCTGCAAGATTCCATTGATTGCTTCTTTCGTAGGCCATTCCTCTTCTCTCTAAAACTTTTGGATAAAGTTTACTACTAACATTAATTTTTGATAACAATTCTGAATACAATTTGATTGATTTTTTATAATCTTCTTTGACTCTTAAAAAATTTGCAAAATCAAAAGTATCATAAACTCTTGGATTTATTTCATTATATACTTTAGATAAAAAATCAATCGAACTTCTCCCTTTCTCATCATCTATAATACTAGCAATTTTTTTTGCTGAATACCATTTATAGACAGATCCAAGTAATGAGATTTTTTTATAAATATTTTTTGCATCTTCATTTTTTTTTAAAATAAGAAAATTTTCTGCTAATAGTGTGTCAAAAGATTTAAAATTTGGATTTAAAAATTTAGATAGATTTATATAAAAATTTGAAAGCTTATAATTTCCTTGAGAAGACAAAGCATTTGCAAAAACATACAATATTTCTCCAATAATATTAGCACTATTTTTGCAATTAAATTTGATATAATTTTTCTCTTCGTTATTTAAACTTTTTTTGAATTGATTTATTAGAAGATTTCCTGGATATTGATTGGAAGCTGAATTAATAATTTTTACTGCCTCATTTTTTTGGTTTTTATTCATTAGATAATTTGAAAAAAAGAAATGATATCTTGAATAGTTAGATTCCTTATTATTTATTATCTTCATAAACTCTTTGGACGTTTCAGGACTATCAATGAAACAATAAGCAAAAGCATTTTGAATTGAAATTATGTTATCATAGCTTGGGTTGGGTGAAATAATAGCTTTTATGTTTTTCTCATTTTTTATTTGAGAAATTTTTACCCACGAATTTAGTGTTGTTTTCAAAATATCAAAAATAAGTGCATGTTCAAAATTATTTTCTAATTTATTAAAATAAATTTGTGCTTTTAAATAATTTTTAGCTTTAAATTCATATAGGCCCATAAAAAGATTGCTTTCAAAGTTTGAGAGATTCTTATTTTCTAATTTTTTAGAATATCGATATGCTTCGTTATATTTTTCTAAACTTATCAAACTATAGATAAGTTTGGATGAGTATTGGGGGCTCCTATTTTCAAAATTACCTAATTTTTTAAAAAACTTTTCTGAGTTTTTATAGTCGATATCATCGAAAGAGATTAGTCCTGAAAAATAGTTTGAGATATTTTTAGCGTCATAATTGTATTCAGATACTTTAGCATTAGATGAATTAGATATAGCTATAAAAATAAAAATATATAATATTAATTTAAATTTAGAAAATGCTGTTGTCATATTATTTATGAAAAATAAACCTTCTTTCAAAAGTAACAAAACTAGGTTCTATAACAAACTTATAAATAATGAAGTTGTGTATAATAATAATTCTATAAGTAGATATAAGAAAAACAATGAAAAAAATGGCTCAGGTCAGAAATTAAAAGAGCTAAACATCCTAAAAACTAAAATTGGTTCTATTAGAAATTGTGATTTAAAAAAGAATGCTACAAATTTAGTATTCTCCGATGGAAATCCTTCTTCAAAAATTATGATAATTGGAGAGGGTCCAGGTGCTAACGAGGATAAAGAGGGAAAACCTTTTGTTGGAAGAGCAGGAAAACTTCTTGATAAAATGCTTGAAGCTATCAAGCTTAATAGAGATAACGTTTACATATCAAATGTTGTAAATTTCAGACCTCCAAAAAATAGGAAGCCAACTGATGAAGAAATAGATAGATATCTTCCTTTTCTTATAAAACATATAGAGCTTATTAATCCCAAAATTCTTCTTCTCCTTGGAAGTACTGCATTAAATGCTTTAATAGGAAATGAGGTAGTAATTTCAAAAGCCAGAGGAAAATGGGTAAATAAGAAAATTGGAAACTGTAACCCACAAGTCATAGCTTCATTCCATCCTGCTTTTTTAATGAGACAACCAGACCAAAAAAAATATGCTTGGGAAGATTTAAAAATGATAAGAAAAAAAATGTCTGAATTAAAAATAAAATAAAATGGTTAGTAAGATTTTTGCTGGTGTGGATGAAGTTGGAAGAGGTTGTTTAGCAGGTCCAGTTATTTCTTGTGCCCTTATTTTAAAAAGAGGTATTAATAAAAAATTTTTAAGAGATTCAAAAACTATAGCGTTCAAAGATAGAATACAAATTGCAGAATATATAAAAAAAAATTCTTGGTATGCCATTGGCTCAGCATCGGTAAATGAAATAGATAAATATAATATTTTTAATGCCACATTGCTTTCGATGGAAAGGGCCATATTAAAACTCAAAAAAAAGCCACATATTTTTTTAATTGACGGAACGCATGCTCCAAAAAAAATAAAAAACTCTAAAACTGTAATTAAAGGAGATAAAAAAATTAAATGTATTTCAGCAGCTTCTATAGTAGCAAAAGTTTATAGAGATCTTTACATGATAAAATTAGGAAATAGATTTCCACAATACAAATGGCATAAAAATTTTGGTTATGGCACTTGGCAACATCTCGGTGCTCTTAAAAAATTTGGCGTTACTGATTACCATAGAAAAAGTTACGGGCCTGTACACAACATCTTGTCCCAGTAGGAATCCTAAATACACTATAGACTCAATTCCAAAAAAAAAAATTGACGACGGATTCAATTTCGGGTTGAATTCAATAAATGGCAAATTTTTTTAATAGAATTGTAAACGGAGAGTCTTTAGAAATTTTAAGAAAGATTCCCGATAAAACTTTTGATTTAGTTTTTGCAGACCCCCCTTATAACATGCAAATCGGAGATAGATTAAAAAGACCCGACAATAGCAAAGTTAATGGAGTTAATGATAAGTGGGATCAATTTTCTAGCTTCGAACATTATGATGAGTTTACTAAATCTTGGCTTAGAGAGTGTAAAAGAATTTTAAAAGATAACGGTTCTATATGGGTAATAGGAACCTATCATAATATTTTCAGACTTGGTTACCATATTCAAAATTTAAATTATTGGATGTTGAACGATGTTATTTGGAGAAAAAATAATCCAATGCCAAACTTTAAAGGAACTCGATTTACAAATGCACATGAAACATTAATTTGGGCCTCAAAAAATAAAAAGTCAAAATACACTTTTAATTATCAATCTTTAAAATGTTTAAATGATGATTTACAAATGAGATCTGACTGGACACTCCCAATTTGTAATGGAAAAGAAAGATTAAAAAAGAATGGAAAAAAAGTTCATTCTACTCAAAAACCTGAAGCCTTATTACATAGAATTATATTAGCAACAACAAATAAAGGTCATGCAATATTTGATCCATTCTTAGGTACAGGGACTACAGCAGTAGTAGCAAAAAAATTAGGTAGAAAATATTTTGGTATTGAAAAAAATAAAAAATATTTTGATGCAGCTTATGAAAGAATTAATAAAGCAAAAATAATAAAAGATGATTATTTAGATGCGCTACAAAATAATAAATCTAAACCGAGAGTGCCATTTGGATCTTTGATAGAGATGGGAGTAATTAAACCTGGAACAATACTTTTTGACTCAAAAAAGAAATTTAATGCAAAAATTATGGTAGACGGAAGCTTAAAATGTCAGCAAGCTGAAGGATCAATTCACAAAGTCGCAGCAAAAATGATCGGTGCTGAAAGTTGTAATGGTTGGACTTTTTGGCACTATCAATCAGGTAATAACTTTAAGCCAATTGATAAATTAAGAGAAAAACTAAGGCCAGCCTCCTAAATTTCTTGATATATATTTCCCAAATAACTATTTAAAAATTTTTTACTCTTAATAATTTTTTTCAACATAAAATTTCTAAATTTGACTAAGATAGGATTTGATAAATGAAAAGAATGATAATTTATTACAGATCTACTATTTACCAGCTTGGTTTTTTGCAATCTTTTTTCAAAATAAAGATTTTGAACTTCCTTTTTATCTTTAGAAAGCAAATTAAATAATTCAAAAGCAGCCTCTATAGACTGGGAAGCCCCTTGAGCCATAGTAGGAGGAAAAGTATAAAAAGCGTCTCCAAGATAAAATATGTTTTCGTGAATTGACTTTGATGGTTTTTTTGTTACATAAATTGGCCAGTACTCCAATTGATTTTTAAATAAATTTTCTAAATTTTTATTTTGTGGGAGTATTTCTTTTTTAATTAATTCTTTTAAATCAATTCTATTTGATAATTTTTGCCTAACTATACAAACCAAATTGAATTCACTTTTTTTATTAATTGGATAAATTACTATGTGTGCATTTTTAAGCATAATTAAAGACATATTATTTTCGTCATAATTAAATTCTGGTGAGTTTTTAAGAACCGTTCTTATTGCTATTGATCCATTATAAATTGGTTTAATATTTTTATTCTCTATAAGTGATTTTGTATTGGAAAATACACCGTCTGAAACAATTATAAAGTCAACTAGATCATTTGTATTATCTTTAAAATTAATCAAAAGCTTTTCTTTAATTTTTGAAATTTTTTTTACTTCTTTCCCAAAACGAATATTATTTGCAAATAAATTACTTTTTAAAAATTCTACTAAAACTGACCTTTTCAAAGTACTATATTTGACTTTGTCCGAATTAAAATTAGATATGTTTAAATCACAAATCTTTTTATTATCACTTGAATAAAATATTAATTTAGACGGATTATAAATGTCGTTATTGTCTACATTAGAAAATCCTATTTTATTCAGAATAGAAATACTATTAGGGGCTAATTGTATTCCATAACCTTCGTCAAGACTTAATATTTTTTCTTTTTCATAAACTGTCACATCAAATTTAGAATTTGATTTTAATAAATTTGCAGCAGTTAAGCCGGCAATTCCAGATCCTATTATTGCAATTTTTTTTTTCATTAGTATAAAATTTCTACCTCTCTAAAAATTTTTTTGGTAAATGTTGGTATAAATTCTTTATTATTATATAGGTAATGCCAATTTAAATCTTTAGGAATTTTATTTGAGAATTTGTAATATAAACTAATATCTAATTTTTTGTTTGAGATGGAATTCTTATAATTACACAAAAAATTCCAACTTTTAAATTTATGCTTGCTTGATTTTTCTTTTATTATTGGGAGGCTATACTCTTTTAAAAAACCAAGATCGTTCTTCTTTGTTAATCCAATTTGTTTTTTTTTATTTAGGTAACAGAAAATATTATAACTTTTTTTATTTCTTTTAACTGTTTCGGTTAATTTTATATTTTTTTTTGAATTAAAAAATTTGCAAATTTTATTAATAGGACAAAAAATACAACGAGGTTCTTTTGGCTTACATATTAAGGCACCAAATTCCATCATAGCCTCTACGAAATCTGAATTTCTCCCTGAAAAAAATAACTTTTTTTTATTTTTTTCAACAATAGCCTCAAAATCTAATTTTCTTTCATGCTTATTTAATATTCTTGAAAAAACCCTTTTAACATTACCGTCTAAAGCCAATCTAGGTTGATTGTAAACTAATGCCAATAATGCGTTTCCTGTGTAATCTCCTATTCCCGGAAGTTTTTTAATATCAACTAAAGTTTTGGGTAATGTTGATTTATTTTGATTAATAATAATTTTTGATGTTGCAATTAAATTTCTTGCTCTTCTGTAATACCCTAAACCCTCCCAAAGCTTTAGAATTTTTCTTTCACTGGTTGTAGAAAGTTTTTTTAAATTTTTTATATCTTTTATGAATCTATAAAAATAAGGAATCACAGTTTTTACTTGTGTTTGCTGCAACATAAATTCGCTTAATAATCTGTAATAAAGCTTTTGCGGCGAATTAAATGGTACACGCCAGGGCAAAGTACGCTTATTATTATCATACCAAGCAATTATTTTTTTTGATAAATTAATATTTATATGCATGACAAAAAAAAACATATTAATGAAAGGCTGCATCCGATTCAAGGACTTAGGCCTATGTCAAAATCTCTTCATCGTGGGCTAAAAACGATCTTAAAAAAAGGTGGACACAACTATTCCTCGATAATTAATAATTGGTCTAGCTTGGTAGGAAAAAAAATTGCAAATGTATGTTACCCAAAATCTATTAAAACAGGAAAAGAATTAAAAGACGGTGTTCTATTCCTAAATGTTGAACATGGGGAACAGCTTCTAGTAGAATATGAAAAAAAAAATATAATAGATAAAATTAACTCTTTTTTTGGATACCAATTTGTTAAAGAAGTCAGACTTTTGCTTGTTAGAGAAAAAATAGATCAAAAAAAAATATATGATATGGAAAAAAATAAAGTTTCAAAATATTATGAAAAATTGAATAAAATCGAAAATTCCCAATTAAAAAAAAATCTTAAAAACTTGATCGATGTTTTTGGTAATAAAAAATATTAAAATGTTTAAAAAAAAAATTTTTAATAATTTTATTTTTTTAATGATTTTATTTTTTAATATTTTTACAAATATTAATGCATTAGAAAATAAACCAACAGTTTCAATAGGTGACGAAAACGCTAAAGTAGTTGTAAAAGTATATTCTTCGCTTACATGTCCACATTGTGCAAATTTTCACAATAAAATATTTTACAAATTAAAAATAGAATTTATTGATAAAAATATCGTAAAATTTGAGCATCATGCTTTTCCATTAGATTTAGCTGCTTTGAATGCTGAAAAAATTTTGAGATGTTCAAATGATCCGGAGGGAAGGTTAAAGTTTTTAGGTGAAATTTACAAGAAGCAAGATATTTGGGCATCTGGATCAAATATTAACAACATTAATTCTAATTTAACAAAAATGGCAAAGAATTATAAACTGAATAATGATAAGATTAATTCTTGTTTTAAAAGTGAAGAATTAGAAAATAAAATTTTAAATGATAGAATACAAGGAAATAAAAAATATACTATTAATTCTACTCCAACAATTTTAATTAATGAAAAAAAATATGATGGCAAACATAACTATGAAGATTTTAAAAAAGCAATTCAAAAACTTTTGTAAATTATGAACTTTAAAAAATTAGAATTAGTAGGTTTTAAGTCCTTTTTTGACAAAACTACATTTCATATACAAGAAGGATTAACGGGAATAGTTGGTCCAAATGGTTGTGGTAAATCAAATATAGTTGAGTCGTTAAGATGGTGCATGGGAGAAACCTCAGCCAAAAGTATGAGAGGATCAGGAATGGAGGATATTATTTTCTCGGGTACTTCTAATAAGCCGGCAAAAAATATTTCTGAGGTCGTAATTACTGTAGATAATACAAAAAAAGAAGGTCAGGGAAAATATATTGAATTAGATGAAATTTTAATCAAAAGAAGAATTGAGAGAGAAAAAGGATCAAAATATTTTATTAACGAAAAAGAAGTAAGAGCAAAGGACGTTCAAACATTTTTTGCTGACTTATCTACTGGTGCTCATTCGCCTTCAATAATTGGACAAGGTAAAATAGGCATGATTGTTACTGCCAAGCCTTCTGAAAGAAAATCAGTTTTGGAGGAGGCAGCGGGCATTTCAGGGATACATTTAAGAAGGCATGAGGCTGAGACAAGGCTTAATGCTGCAGAAAATAATCTTAAAAGAGCAGATGAACTAAAAAGGCAACAAGAAAAACAGCTTGAAAATTTAAAAAAACAAGCAGAGGAAGCAACTAAATACAAAGAAATTTCTGAGAAAATAAAAACAATGGAAGCGGGACTTTATTACCTTAAACTTCAAGAAATAGAGAAAGAAACAAATGAAGTTAAAGAGAAATCTAATAAAATTGATAATGAAATAAATTCTATTAAAAAAGATGTTGAACACAATATTAATTTAATCGAGAATGAAACTAAAAAACTACAGCCATTAAGAGATAAAAAAATAGAAAATTTATCAAAAATACAAAAGATTAATTTAGAAATTTCTAATTTAAACGATGAAGAGAATAGAGTTAAAAGCTTAAATATAAAATTAATTAATAATATTAAAGTAATTCAATCTGATCTTGAAAGAGAGAAAAGTATATCACTTGATGCATCATTGAATGAAAAAAGAATATTAGAAGAAAAAAATGAATTATTAAAAACAGAAAAGCAACTTTCAGAAATTGAAAGAAAATCAGAAATTGAAGTCGATATATTTAAAAGCGAACTCAGAGACCAGCAAATTAAATTAGATGCTTTTTTTGAAAAAAAACTTACATCCCTGGATTTAAAAGGTCAGATCAAAAATCTTAACGAACTTTTAGAAATTAATAATCTAACAATAAAAAATCTTAGACAAAATAATATTGAAGCTGCAAATGAAAATTCTAAAAAATTAAATCATATCATCATTGAACAAATAAAAAATATTGAAGAAGCTGATAGGAATGATCTATCTGCTAACCTTAAAGAATTAGTTTCTGGTATTACCAGGTCACAAGAAAAATATGCTACATCATATGGAAAAAACCAATCAATAAGAAGTGACTCTATAAAAAGAAAAGAGAGAATAAGAAATATCGATCAAGAATTAGAGAATTGGAAAAGCCTTAAACTTAATTCAGA
>MDTB01207682.1_pt1 | contig 16940 bp, 19 predicted proteins | sample 811161 | NCBI WGS metagenome assembly MDTB01 (sample SAMN05326650, study PRJNA326480) | marine metagenome | isolation source: seawater | place: Mediterranean Sea | collected 2009
TATTGCAGTAGGAGTAACTGCTGGATCACTAGGATTGATCTAGCAAAATTGAAAAATGAATACTAAAAAACCCCGAAAATTTTTCGGGGTATTTTTTTGGCCAAAAAGTCGATCAACCAGTTTGTTTCAAGAATTTGTTGACATAATTACTAGACTTCTCATACTTATTATTCTTTCTAAAATCATCAACAAATGATGCAATATACTTTGGTTTTAATAAGTATATTTCTCTCTTCTTTTCGTTCTCTCTAAAGTAATGTTCTGCTACAGGTATTGCATCTACAAAAGAACTTCCAATTTTATTTTGTACGCTCCCATTAATATTTAATTTGTGTGTAGCATTGTAAAATGTTTCATCAACAATAGTTCCTGCTTTGTACTGTGCTATTTCTATTGTTTCGTAGTGATGTATTTCTGCAAAAGGATCTGTGTACTCTGTTGATAATGTTTTATACAACTGATCACCACTCATAGGCCAATCGTAATGTGCATTGACCAGATTATTGGTGATAAGGATGACCCAATCGTAGAATGCATTACCATATGCTTTTTCTGCCAGTGTTTCAGGTCTTTCTCCTTCTTCTATAGCATACTTTTGAAAGAATACAGCTAAAGAGAACACATCATCATTGACTTTATATCTTCTGAAGAAGTTCTTTGTCACAGTCATTTCTGCCTGTGAGAATGGATACTTGAGTGGTCTCTCGTTATATCCTATGTTAGGTATATTTTGGAAGTACATTAGTAAAGATCTGCCTCTTCTTTGTAGATGAGTTTTGTTTCTTGGAAGTTAAGAGTTAACTCTGTTGCAACCATATTACCATCATCATAGGTAGCATAACTTCCATCAGGAGTATAGTTTACATCTACCTGTGCTAGAGCACACATTTTAAATTGTGGTAACGCTCTATTCTGATCACCTCCTTTCATAAATGATACTCTGACTAGATCTGGAACAGATATAAAACCAGCAGTAACACCATCACCTCTAGACCATTGAAATACTTGACTTACTTGAGTACCAGGTAACATATTTCTTTTGAATAGATTAATTATCGCACGGATATTTCCTGCTTCATCTTGATTTCTAGGAACTAATCTATATTTCAATGAGAATGTTCTCATGTCAGTGTTTTGGAATAGTAATTCAGCGTTTGGGTTCTCAACTACACCACCAATTCCTCCAAAGATATCACTGTCGCTTAATACATCTCCACTGGCACCTTTAACTGCACTTTTTACCCAGTTCATACCAATATTTGATGCCCATCTATCCCACTGTTGTCCTTTTCCAGCATATTCTTTCATTACTTTTTTCCATTGGTTTTCTGCACCTGCTGCTACTAATCTTGCTCTTCCTGCTGCTCCAACAGATTTACCACCCCAGTTTGCTTTGTAACCAGTAGAGATATCATCTGGCATGTATAACATGACTGTTGGATCAATTGTTTCTGTGTATTGATCTGCTCTATTATACACGTTCAATTGATTCTTTTTTTCTCCAACTGCATTATCCCATGCTTTCTTGGCATTCTTTTTATTTCCATCTTTATATGGACCAGTTGTAGCATGTAAACCTACTTCAGTCATTCCTTCAACACCCATACCCATACCATTTGCTTGGTTAGCAAATGATCTTCCACTCCAAGGTGGTTGATACTTATAGAATTTAAAGACAACATAGTCACTATCAACATCTATAGCAGGACTGGATGGATATCTTAGACTATTACCATCAACTGTAATTGCTGGATATTGATCTATAGGTAAAGGATTGTCTGCTTTGTACTGGTCATACCATTTATCAAATGCAACAGCTGTTGCTCTTTTTGATGCTAATTGATCAGATTTTAGTTTATTCACGTATTCTTTATTATTTTTAATCTTCTGATTTCTATCATACAACCAGGTTCTAGTACTATCTTGAGCCCTTTGAAACAAGTTACGATTATCTGCTGTAATAGTGGCGTTATAATTAGAATCTGTCATCGTGCCATCTCTATGCTTTGTGATGTACCATAGCCTTTGATAATTCTACTAGCTTTGTATTTCTGGTAGAAGTTTTCATCGGTGTCTTCCCAAACATCCTCTCGTCTGATTGGAAATTTTAAGCCGCTTAGATCTCTCACGAAGTTTTCTATAGGTAATAGGACAACAGTGTCCCATTCATTTATAGCAACATCAAGAAGTAATTGTTGATCAACATGCTTCAGAAGATATTTATGCACAGTTGACTTAGGTACGTCGATTCTACCTTGCACTAACTTAGATGCTGCAACGATTCTCTTCTTTATTCCAATGTAATGAAAGTTTATTCCCCAGAACTCTTCTTTGGTTGATTTAATTACGTATACAAGTGGATAAGTGTCGTAATATCTTAGTTTAGCAGCAGTAACTGGGTCTTTATATTCAAAGAGATACATGTGGCCTTGAACTGTCCATCTTCTCAGTTCATTCATGTCTTGATTGATTCCATCATCCATACTATCTTTTCTTTCGTCGCGGATAAACTTATCAAAGTTTGTCTTATACTGCATTGATAGTTTCTTAGTAGTGGCACGATACCACTGTAACGATTTCTTTTCTCCTCCTGCTGCTTGTTTTACTTTCTCGAATAGTGTGTTGCCACCACTAGTTACTCCTGCCTTGGCAATATTAGCAGATGCCTTTCTTTGTAGTTCTCCAAATCCTTGTGCCATTGGTTCATACCGCTAAGTTATCCTCTGTAAATATTAAGAATTCCATCTGCCTATCTTCACAAAATCTCTTAGCAGATCTCCACTTAGCGCGGTTCTTTGCGTAGGTTTTTAATTGATTACGATACGAAGCAGTGTTTTTATTTTTCGCATTGGGAGGTTTAGTTTGTTTTTTAGGTTTAATCTCCACAATATACTTAGACGTTCCACCTCCTTTCTCTCTGACTTTTATGTAGAAGTCAGGATAGTAACGACGCATTTTCCCATCAGGAGCATGATATGGTATGATAATTGTTTCACTTCCCCACTCTAATATATTAGAGTTTTTGTCACAGAAAAGCATAAATTTACGTTCCCATAATGATCTATAAATGATGTTACGTGGGTTGCCACGATACTTCTTAGGATTAATGGGTCGATAAATCCCAGAGTAGGCCATAAATATAGTTGTATCATTAGTAGATATTTAGTGTGTCTGTAAGTCGTTTTATACAAAGAGTATCAAAAGACGGTGGTTTAGCGTCTAGTAATGGGTTTATTGTGAGGTTTTTAAATCCTCCAGTAGGATCATTTGATCTAGATGAGACTATAGAATTTTATTGTAATGAAACTCAGTTACCTAACCTTAATACAGCAGAAGGTACTACTAATGGAATATATGTTGGAAGTGGACAAGTAAAATATCCACATACTAGGGTCTACACTGAAATTCAAATGGGATTTCTTTGTGATGCTAATATGAGTGTATTGAAGTTTTTAAATAGATGGCAAGATTCAATGTTTAATCAAAGACCTGGATCTGATGGTAAAGTACAGAACAGGGATGTAAGGTTAAAATATATGGATGAATATGTATGTGATATTGCTATTATTAAAGCAGAACCAGGTCCAAAGTCTGCTGTACAGAGACAACCAATAACATATATTTTAGAGAGAGCATATCCATATGCTATTGACGCTGTTCCTTTACAATATGGAACTAATCAGGTAACTCAAGTAACTGCTCAGTTTTCATACATGCGTCATTATACTATGGATCAAGATATTAGAAGAATTAAAGGCACGATGGATAATATAGGTGAAACTGAAGATCATATGTCCATGCCTTACGGTGGTGGATTTTCCCTTGGATTTGATGGACGCTGGTAGGCCAGCAAATTCGACTTTTTGATTCCATGAAAGTCGCAAAATTTACTCGGCATTTTTTTGCTTGAAAAAGTCGATATATATAAATATGACCCAAACTGATTATTATGGCATTACCTAAAGTCGTACTACCGACATTTGAATTGGATTTGCCTTCAAATGGCAAAACTGTTAAATACCGTCCATTTGTTGTAAAAGAGGAAAAAATTCTCTTAATGGCTTTGGATACTGAAGATGAATTTGCAATAACAACAGCAGTTAAGGATTTATTGAAGAATTGCGTTCAAAGTAGAATTAAGATTGATAATTTACCAACTTTTGATTTAGAATATTTGTTCTTGAATATTCGTGCAGTATCTGTTGGTGAGGATGTTGATATGAATATTACTTGTAAGGATGATAATAAAACAGAGGTAAAATACACATTTAGTTTATTTGACGTAGTAGTGGATAAACCAGAAGGCCATGATCCTAAAATTATGCTTTCTGATGAGATGGGTATTATATTCAGATATCCTTCATTTAAGGAATTTGTTCAATCTTCTATTATAGGTAAACAACTTGATCCTGAAGGTTATATTGATATTATTGCTGGATGTGTAGATCAGTTATTTGATGGTGAAGAAGTTTATGATTCTTCTACTACTAGTAAGAAGGAATTCAAGGAATTTATTGAAGGATTGACTACGGTACAATTCAAAAAAGTTCAGGAATTCTTTGAGACTCTTCCTAAATTAGAGCATAAATTTAAGATTATTAATCCTGAAACTGGTGTTGAATCTGAATATACAATCAATGGGTTACAGAATTTTTTCGGATAGCCCTCTTTCATACGTCGTTGGAGGGGTACTACAAGACTAACTTTGCTTTAATGCAATACCATAAATATAACTTGAGTGAAATTGAAAATATGATGCCTTGGGAAAGGCAAGTATATACTACCTTGTTGATGCAGCATCTCGAAAAAGTAAAATCAGAACAAGCTAAGAAATAATGGCACACGGTTTTCAAAGTATTGGTAAACATGCAGAACAAAAGGACAATAAAGCCTTGCGTGATTGGGCCTGGGATAAATTAAAGAAAGCTGCTAAGTATGGTGGAAAAAAGGCGAAGGCACTGATTCTAAATCGAGATAAGTCCATTTTTCCTGCTGAGGTATCATTTATAGATGTAGATTCTGAAGAGGTTCAAGAAGCAACACAGATTGCTGGACAATCTTCAATGTTTGGTCTTCCATCTAATAAAGGTGGTGGGATAGTTGGCAATCCGATGTCTGGAAATCCATTATCAACTCCTAAGAGTGATAATGTTTCAGCAGCGAGTCAAATCGTTAATATGACTTCGCAAGGTGGTAATTTCTTTGCTAAGTCTATTGAAACATATGATGCTAATGATCCTTCACAGTTATTACAATCTATTGCTAGTAATACTCAGGAATTAGTAAGAGTAGTTCAAGAACATGAAGCATCTATGACTCATGCCTCTCAGAGAAGAGAGAGGCATGATGATATCATGGCTGCTAGACAACGTGCATGGTTAGAGCAGAAAGCATTTGGTAAAGGAACTGCACCTTCTGGTGGAGGTGGTGGTGGTTTTGCTGATATGGCTGGTTTAGGTCTTGACCTTGCTATGGGTGGAAAAGGTGGTGGACAGACATCACAAATGATTAAAGCTGTTGGAGGTAATGCATTAGCAAATCAACTTGGTAAGTCTGTGTCTGGTCTTGGAAAGACTGGTAAGTCAGGTTCTTTAATGAAACATGGTGTTGGCAGGGTTGCTAAACGTTCTTTAGCTAAGATAGGTGGAAAAGGTGCTGCAAAAATGGGAGCCAAGGCAATTCCTGGTCTTGGACTCTTACTTGGTTTGGGATATGGTCTTGGTAGAATAATGAAAGATGGTGATTGGGTAGGAGCTCTAGGTGAGGTTACTTCTGGAGCATTATCAACTTTTGCTCCTGGTCCTGGTACTGCTTTGGGATTAGGTATTGATGGAGCATTAATAGCTAAAGATATGGCAGATAATGCTGGTAGTGCAGATGCTGGTGGTATTATTGATAAGCAAATTCATACTGGTGGATTGGATGGAAAAGGTGGTTCATTAACAATGACTCATCCAGGTGAATTGATTGCTAATACAAATCAGTTAAAAGAGATACCTAATTATTTCCTTGATACCTTATCTGAACGTGAACCTGATTTTTCTAAGGCCATTGGATTAGGATTATATTGGAACCAGAAGAAATATCCAGTATTCTGGGAAGGAAAAGGTGGTGGTGGTGGTGGAGATGATAAAGAGAAATTACCACCTGTAATAATACAAGGATTATCACAAATAGGTCGTGGATTAACTGGAAGTAAAGTTGATGATGGTATGATTGGTCCATCATTCTTGAGAATATTTAATGAAAATACTGAGCTTGGTAAACAGTTAAGGGCAGAAGATGAAGTTGATCATGGATCAGGAATTGGAGCAACATTTAGAGCAATGTCAGGATCTAAAATAGGTGATGGATTTATTGGACCAAAATGGTTAGGATGGAAGAATAAAAATCAACCAACTGTTGATCCTCAACAGGTGCTTCGTTATTTACAATCTCAAGGTGTTGATCTACAAGAGGCAACTATGTGGACTAATAAGATAGGTGAAAAATCTAATTTTGTTGGTGATAAGGAAGGAGGATTATTTGGATGGGACGGTGGTGATTTCTCTAAGATGAAATCTGCTGTTGGAGTAAATTGGAAGGATGATTGGCAAGGACAACTTAATTATCTTATTAAAGATCAAGTTATTCTCAAAGGATCTGAAAATAATCAAGTTGCAGGTCCGAATAATGTATCTGTTTCATCTCCAAATAATACTACAAAAGGTAATGAAACTGCTAATAATCTAAATGATTTATCATCTGATACATCAAGATCAGCAATGAATCCAAATGTAATTGTTAATCTTCCTATGCCTGGTGAAGGTGGTGGAGAAGTAGGAACTACACCATCTGGATATTTGAATGGTATTAGTATGGCAGATACTGGAACTGATGTATTTGCTAATCTTAAGATACGGAGTCTTAGATAATGGGTAAAGAGCAATTTCAGAATAGTTTGGATTTTAAAGTTAAATCCGTAAAGATATGGCCAGCTGGCAATCCAACTGGAGATGCTATTGAAATTAATAGTACTGCTGTAGATTTTTCTTACGTTGAGAGTATTACATCTCCATTTGTAGCAGGAACTTTAAGTATTCTTGATAGTGTTGGAATGTTGAGTGGATTGCCTATACAAGGATCTGAGAGGATAGAGATAACAGTACAGACTAGTTCTCAAGATGAACCAGTAGTATATAATTTAAGAATATGGAGTGTTTCAAATAGATATACCAAAGGACAAAAGCAAGCATATACGTTAGGATTGATATCTGGTGAGGGAATTACTAATGAAACTTTAAGAATAACCAAACCACTTAACGGAAAAACTGATTCTATAGTTACTGAATTATTAGAGAATTTTATAAAGACTGATAAACCTATTAATACAGAGATTTCTAGATTTGAAATGAAGATGATGCCTTGTAGAATGAGGCCATTTGATATTATTGCTGATCTTTGTCTTAAGAGTGTTGGTGAAAAAGGAGTTTCTACTACGGTAGTTAAGAATAGGAGGGGTAGAACTACTAAAGAGACAACTGAAACTATTAAGGGGAGTGCTGGATTTTTCTTTTGGGAGAATAGAAGAGGATATAATTTCTTCTCAGTAGATACTTTACTTGCAGAAAATGGATCAAAGTTTAAATCTGATAGGTATTCATCTGAAGCATGGGGTCCGTATATAGAAAGAACTGCCAATACAGATGATGTACCAGAGGTTGATGAAAGATCTAATATATTAGAAGCTAGTTTTGGATCACAATTGAATGTTATGGAGTCATTGAGATTGGGTAAGTATGGTTCAATGATTGCATTCTTTAATCATAGTACAGGTGAGTATGAGGAATATCTCTATAATGCTGGTGAGAATTATGATAATATGTCCCATTTAGGAGGACAAGAGAGTACTAATTTACTTGAAAATAATGGAACAGATCTTACAGAAATTCCATCAAGAATTATGTCAGTTTACATTGATCATGAGTCGTGGTATAATAAAGGTTGGCCAGCAAGTCCAGAAGATTCTAGTGCAAAGAGTCCTACACCTTTTGCCGATTGGCAGAAATATTATGCAGCTCAAGCTTTAACAAGATATGAGTTTTTGAAAGATCAGTTTGCTACTGTTCAAATTCCTGGTAATTCTGGTATTTGTGCAGGAGATCTAGTTGATCTTAGATTGTCAAATAAAATGCCAACATCTGTTACAAAGGATGAGCCATTTGACAAAGAAAGTAGTGGACTATATTTGGTCGAAGAAGTCACGCATGAATATTCAAAATTTGAGAATGCTAATGGTCGTTTTATCACGACTTTAAGACTTATGCGTGACTCTTACGGAATGAAGGATAGAATATCCTCACATGGTAAATAAATAATCCTACCACGGTATATTAAATTATGACAGAAGAAATCAAACACGATTTAGACCACGAGGTCTATATAGATCCGAAGGATCATAAGGAGCATATCAATCATGGTATGCTTGAATATAGCGAAGCAGATCTTAAAGATGTTCATGCTAACTATAAAGGATATCACGAAGGTGATGTTGTTGATAAGAATGAAGGTGCTATTAATGACTATCATAATAGACACCAAGATCAACACTTAGAGGTCTATTGTGATAATCATCCTGACGCATTTGAATGTAGAGTATATGACGAGTAATTAATGGATCAATTAGCATCACAACTGATACCAACTAATAGAGTTGGTAATGATGGGTTCAACTGGTGGGTTGGCCAGGTGGAGGAATCTGCTTTGCACCATCTAGATAAGAACATTAAAGGTGGTGCTAGGTATAAAGTTAGAATAGTAGGAGATCATCCTAAGAATCCTGAACTGTTACCAACATCAGAACTTCCTTGGTGTCAGGTAATGATGCCAGTTAATGTTCCATTTATGCCTGGTAATACTGCTGGAGCACATCCACAGTTACAGAAGGGATGTTGGGTTATTGGATTCTATATGGATCCAGATAAACAGAAACCAATAATCATGGGGTCTATTGGTCAGACCCCAGGTTCTACAAGTACTGTACTTTATCAAAGACCTGATGATTATCCATTCACTACGGCAATTCCTAGTGATGATATGAATGATGGTAGTGAAGGCCGTCCAGCAAATGAGAATAAAAATGGTGAAGAGACTGATCAACTAAAAGATCTTAATAGAACTGTCGGTCTTTTAAACACTGGTAAAATAGTTACTGGTAGTGCAGATGCTAAAGCAGAAACAGAGCCTGGTCGAAATACTCTGATCCCACTTAAAGATGAGAATTGGTGTCAGAAAGTAGCAGAATCTGGAGATTGTGATGGTTTTAAAAAGGATCTGAAATTCTATATTGCAGAGTTTCTAGCAGAAGTACAAAATAATGGTGGAAAGATTGGTACATATCTAATTGATAGAGTAACAGGAAAACTTTTTAGTGCTAAGAATGTTGCTAGAAAGTATATCAAGAAGATAATGTCGGTTATCAAGAAGTTTATTGCTAAGATCAAGGGATTTATTATAGGAAAACTTAGAGAAGCAGTAAAGTGGCTTGTAAATGCGATAATGCGTCCTAGTGATAGTGGTAATGCATTAACTCCAGTTACTAAGTTCTTCAACAAACTATTAAAGCAACTCGGTTGTTCAATGGCAGACATTGGTGATCGTTTGATGTCTTGGTTGACCAATGTTTTGATGAGTTATGTTGAGCAAATCTATCGTTCTGTTGCTTGTCAAATTGATTCATTAGTCAATGGTATTCTCTCCAAATTGTTTGATTTGTTGAATGGTCTATTGGAAGCTATATTAGGACCATTACAGGCGATTCTTGGGGCAATTGCAGCTCCACTCAACATCATTGGTGGTGCTATAAACTACATCCTTAACCTTTTAGGAATTACTTGCTCTGGACCTGACAGAACATGTCAGAAATATTCTAAGGTATGTGTCAATGGTACTAAAGTTGATGAAACAGATGCAGATGAAGAAGATAAAAATTGGTTAGATAATTTATTGGATAGTGTTGATAATCTATCTCCTTCAACTGGAGAAGATTATAATCAGTATGTTTGTGATGAGGCATATACTGGTAAACCTTTAACAGTTACTACAGTTGGATTTACTGGTGGACTTCCATTACCAAATGGAAATGGTTCAACACCTGAGAAACAGAAGATTAGATATACAATTGATGATATTAGAGTAACTGAAGGAGATATTGCTAAATTTACAGTTACTAGAAGTGGATATATTGATATAGCATCTTCATGTTCATGGAAAACACTTAAACAGCAAGGTACTGCTACTCCTGGTGTAGATTATATTGCAGATGATGGTATTGTTGGATTTGCTCCATATGAAACTACTAAAGAAATTGAAATAACAACTCTGTATAATGTTGAATCTGAATTAGAAGAAGATTTCTTTGTGTATCTTAAGAAGAGTACTCCTGGAGAAGGTAGTAAGGTAAGAACTAACTTGATTAAGAATCTTGGTAAGTGTACTATTATAGAAAAACAAATAAAAGAGAAGGGAGATCCTTACACACCAAAACCATCAGATCCTAATACAGGAATAGATCTTGTTGATTGGCCTGATGATGATACTACAGAAGAAGTAGGAACATTACCAACATATAATGTAACTGCTAATAGAACTACTGTTCCTGAAGATGAATTTGTAGTATATACTATTTCTACTACTAATATAGAAAATGGTACTGTTCTTTATTGGACTCTAAGTGGAACTGATATTACCAATTCAGATATTATTGGTGGAGAGTTATATGGATCTTGTGTAGTTAATGAAGGAAAATCTTTTGTAACAGTTGGTATAGCAGATGATAGTCAAGTAGAAGAAATAGAAACATTAACATTTACTGTTAATGGTACTGGTGCTTTTGTTGATGTCTTTATTACTGCTGGTGATAATAATCTTTCTGATTTTGATGATGGAGAAGGAGAAACAGCAGAGAATCAATATCAAGATTTTGTTCTTCCTACTGTAGGTACTGTCATAACTGATGGTAATGGTAGTATTATTGACATTCCAATTGATAATACTGGATCTCCTTGGGAAGAACCACCATACATTTTTGTTGCTGGTGAAGGAATAGGAGCAATTGCTACTGGATTATTAGATGATGATGGGTTCCTTACAGAGATTCGTGTCAAGAAAGGTGGTTATGGATATAAGATCAATGATGCTGTTTCTAATGGAGTTCGTTGCATAATAGATTCATTTACTGTTATAAGACCAGGTGGAGGATATACAGAGAAACCAGTTGTTTATATTAATGGAGAAACTGATATTGCAGAAGCAGTTATTAGTCCTGATGGATTCCTTATAGGAGCAAGAGTTTTGAGAAGAGAAGTAACATTTGAAGAGTATCCTGAAGTTAGAGTTATTGGTTCAGGAGCAGGTGGTAAATTAGTACCATCACTGAAATGTCTAAGCACTGATGAACTAGCTACGGTTGGTGCTACTAAGATTGGTACTGGTAGCTACGTTGATTGTCCATAATGGCTATTAAAACTGTTGCTGATCCTATAACTCCTAATGAGACCCAAACTCTCAAGGAGTCTCCTCAAATATCTACTGCATGGAAAGGTCATTTCAGTAGATCTGAAATTAATGAGTATCTTTTACCTGGTAAGGATAAAACCTCAACTCTTTTAAGAATATGGGGTCCAGCAGAAGGTGGTGCTAGGATTAAGATGGATGATATTGGATCTATTAATCTTATTTGTGGTAGACACGATAAGGAGTATGGATCTGGTAGTGGAAGATTGAATATAAGTTCACATGGAGGAATGTGGAAAAATGAAGGTGGTCTTCATATAGTTTGTAATTCAGATGAGGATCCAGATGCACAGGCAAAGAAAACTAAAAATGGTGAAGCTAAAACAGATAAAGATGGATTGAATATTTTAGTTGAATCTGGTAATTATGTTGATGTGACAGAAGGTGGTCAAAGATATATTGAAGGAGTAAATGTACATATTAAAGCTACAGATAATTTAATATTAGAAGGTGCTAATGGTATTAGAATAATATCTGGTGGTGATATTATAGTTGGTGGTACTGAGAAGACAGAGATAGTAGAGAATGAAATGGATATTGTCTTTGGACAACAGATGGAGTTTGGCGTTAAAGAGAAGACACAAATGTCATACGATCCTCGTAGTACAACTTCAATTGTTACTCCAGGCCATTTGAATCAGAAGATTCTTGGAGATTATAAGCTTTGGGTTGCTGGAAGACAGCAGAACTGGATTGCTGGATTGGATGCTCCTACACCATTCATTAAAGGTAAACCACCAGCATACGATGTTAAGTCATTCTTGGATGAAGTAAGGATACAAGCAATGAAAGGTTTAGAAATGACTACTAAGACAGGAGGGGTATTTGTTCAAGCACAAGAAGGAGATGTTGATATCCTAACAAATCTTGGTGAAATGAACATTAAGAGCACTGGAGATGCTAAAATTCAATCAACAGGTGGAGATTTATCCATTACTGCCAATGCTAAAGCAGATATTACTGCTGCTGATATAGACATTGATGCTACTTCAGGGGATGTTAAGATCACCACAGGTGGCGTTATCAAACTCAACTAGTGTGCCAGTTGACATCCTCTTTCCTTATGCTATAATATTTTAGAAAACAGTAAGGTTATGTCTGAAGAAGAAAAGAAAGAAAGAAAAAAAGCATACGACAAAGCATATAATGAAAAGAATAAGCAAGCAAGGAGAGCATATAATCTTGCTTATAAAAAGAAGCATAAAGAAAGACTCAAGCAACAGAATAAAGAGTATTACTCTAGACCAGAAATTATAGAACAAACGAAAGCATATTCGGAAAAATATCGTGAAGAGAATAAAGAAAGAATCGCTGCTCAAAAAGCAAAGTTCTATCAAGATAATAAAGAGAGACTCTTAGAAAAAGAAAGAGTTTACCGTGAAGAGAATAGAGAAAAAATTAGACAACGTGCTAAGGAACTCTATACTCCAGAACAAGCAGCAAAGCGGAAAGCATATAAAAATAGACCAGAAGTTAGAAAAAGGATGAGGGAATGGGAAAACCAGTATAGAAAAGAAAGATACCATAATGACACTAACTATAAGTTACTTGTTTTACTAAGGAATAGAATAACTTCTGCTATCAAAGAACATCGTAAATCTGGTAGTGCCATTGATGATTTGGGTTGTACAATAGAAGAGTTTAAAGATCATATAGAAAGTCAATTTAAAGAAGGAATGACTTGGGATAATTGGGCTACTGATGGGTGGCATATAGATCACAAGAAACAATTATCAAAATTTGATTTAACTGATAGAAAACAATTCAAAGAAGCAGCACACTATTCAAACCTACAACCTTTATGGTGGTGGGAGAATCTTGAAAAAAGAGAATGGCCATTCTCTTAAGAGAATGGTAGTGTGCCAGTTATATAACTGTCACAAGGGGGGTTGACCCTCTACTGATAAGATGGCATAATGTATAAATAACTTTACATAGACCATAAATGGTCAGATACAAAGGACTCGAAAGATCGTAACCCTGCGTAGATGTTATAAAGACTCCCATGTCGGGGAAGTCTATCATCCGCAGGTTTTTTTATTACTTGCGAGACACTTCAAAACACAATCATGTCAATTAAAACAACAATCGCTGCTATCGCAGCAAGCCCATTTCTTCTCGCTGGAGCAGCTTTTGCTGGCCCTTACGTGAACGTAGAAGCAAATGGATCATATCCTGATGGAGACTATACTTCTGGAAACCTAGAGCTACAAGTTGGCTATGAAGGTGCTACTGAAGGTGGTCTTGACTGGTACGCTTCTGTAGGCCCTACAGTTCCTCACACAGAAACTGCTGACGACTACGGTGATGTAGAAATCGCTGGATACCTTGGTGGTTCTTATGGATTCACTGAGAATCTTAGTGGTTATGCTGAACTTTATGGTCAGACAACTCCTTCAGATGACAACGACTTCTCTGGAAAAGTTGGTGCTAAGTTCACATTCTGATTAGATACTAATCAATAACTTTAGGAGGGGGTAAAACCCCTCCTTTTTTTGTACAAAAATAAACAATTATGCGTAAATTATCTTTAATAATACTTACACCATTACTAGTAGGTTGTGGAACAAATATTGGTGGAGGAATATCACTTCCATCTAATTTTAAATGGACAGCACCTACTGAAGATCAACTATGGAATTGTACAGTAACAGAATCTGCTGGCACATCAGAACATTGGTGTGAAAATGGATATCCTGACCTGTGTGATTGCTAAATTTGATTTCATGTGCTATAATTTCTTCAGAGTTAAATAGGATATGCTATCAAAACAGGTAATAGAAGCACTATGTGATGTAAGAGGTGATTTGCGTAATGCATTAGCACATGCAGCACGTAATGAAAGGCCAATTACAATTAATGCAATTGCAAAGATGTTAAACGATGTAGAGAGTCTACAAGAATTTGATACAATACTAGATAAAGTGGAGGAGGTAATAGATGAAAAGAACTCACACAATTGAAAAGAAGAACCCACAACATAATCAAGTGTGGGAATGGGAAGAAACTCCTGCTGTAAAAAAAGCATTAGAGAAATTAGCAAAATCATCTAAGGATGTAGTAGCGAATGGATGAGTTCCTGCAATTATTGGAAGGTGTATTCTCAAATAAAACACAGGCACAGTGTCATCCAACACGCTATGCCCATATTTGGGTGACCTATAAAAAAATTAGCGAGAACAGATATTATGGCGAACAAGCATATAATTATCTAAAGAATAGACCTTATCTTCAATATGTCATTGATATTGTTGAAGATAATGGTACTTTCCGTACAAAGAATCATGAGATCATTAAGACTCCTGAGAGATATTGTAATGGTGCTAATGTAGAAGAGATAACAGATGAACATCTTAGATTTCGTGAACATTGTGATCTAGTCTTTAAAAAGGTAGGACCAAAGAGATTTGAGGGAGGTACAGAAGGATGTAAGTGTTATGTTGATTGGGCTGGGCAGAAAACCTATATCATTAATCAGATTAGGTTGGATGAAAAGGAATTACATATACTAGATACAGGTAAGGACGTTACCACAAACAAAAGAGTTTGGGGTTCTGAATGGGGGTATCTTCAATTTGTGAGACAGTAACATGCCAATTAAAGATCGGGAAGCAAATAGAAAATATCAGAGAGAATGGGCTAGGAAGAATGGAAAGACAAAGAAAAAGAATCAGGTTGGACACAGAAGAAGAAAACAAATGGTAGATGAGGCCAAGTCTCACCCATGTGTTATCTGCAATAAGCAGTATCCAGTTGAAGTCATGGAACTTCATCATATAGATCCTGCTTCCAAGATATCTACCATTTCACAGTTGCAATGTATTGCATCTTATGCTAAACTCAGAGATGAAATAGATAAGTGTGCGCCATTGTGTGCGAATTGTCACAGACTACTTAATCACGGTTATGTCGATTTACCAGAACTTATTTTATTGCCATCATAGCACAGTGGTAGTGCAGGGCTTTTGTAAAGCCAAGGTCGGGGGTTCAAATCCCTCTGATGGCATTGGGGTTGTAGTTCAACTGGTTAGAGCACCTGCCTGTCACGCAGGAAGTTGCGAGTTCGATCCTCGTCAATCCCGTAGATTATGAAAATAGCATATAACGTCTTAAGTCGAGAATTACTTGACGACTGCTTAGATAGTTTAAATGAAATGATACCTCAGCAATGTTGGTCTTCCAGTAATATGATATGGAAGCCACATTTGAAGCAGGGGTTAAATGGTAGTTGCTTAACATCTCTTGTTCCGCATGATTTAAACTTAGAAATACAACGTGAAATAAGAAAGTATGTACCAGAACATACTAAAATAATGTCACAATATTATATTTGGCAACCTAACTCTGGTATTGCTATTCATGATGATGAACATCATATATTTGGTGCTACAATTTATTTGAATGAAGACTGGCATCCCAATGCTGGAGGATGGTTTATATGGGCAGATCAAGGTACAGAAAGATCTGGAGTCTATAGGGCTATATTACCAGAGTTCAATTCTATGGTAGTAAATGATATTTCAGAACCTCATATGGTTACATCCGTTGCATCAGATACACCAGAATTTAGATATACAATACAAATATGGGGTGATTAACGGTTCAAATCTAATATAATGAAAATTTTAGAACCGAAGTCGTGTTAAGGGATCTACTGGTATAAATAAATCGAGAAGATCTTATGACAACGGCTCGGACGAATTATGCCATTAACCAGACTAGATAACCTGATTACTAGTAAAACAGGTAAGTATCTATATGTTTCACCTGATGATTTCAACGCAACAGATGCGTTATCAAATAGAGGTAACTCCCCTGTAACTCCCTTCAAGAGCATTCAACGTGCTTTTTTAGAGATTTCAAGATATTCATATCTACCAGGATTTGACAACGATAGATATGACCAATTCACTATAATGCTGATGCCAGGCATCCATTATATTGATAACAGGCCAGGTCTAGCAGATACAAGTGGTATTGATGTATTTGGTTTCGATCAAGCAAATAATGCATGGACAGATAATTCTATCCTAGATTTATCTAATCCAGATAACGTCTTCTATAAATTTAACAACACTGAGGGTGGTGCTATCATCCCTCGTGGATCTTCTCTTGTTGGTTACGATCTTCGTAGAACTACATTACGTCCATTGTATGTTCCTGATCCAGCATCTTTATTATCTCCACGTACTGCATTATTCAACGTAACTGGTGGTTGTTACTTCTGGCAGTTTACTATTAAGGATGGTCAGACAACTTCAGAGTCTCCTCTTTTTAATGCTTCAGCAGGTACTGGTGAAGTTTATTACGACCCTAATGACTTTACTAAGTTAGCAGCACCAAACTATTCTCACCACAAATTAACAGTATTTGAATATGCTGATGCA
>MDTB01085363.1_pt1 | contig 16939 bp, 17 predicted proteins | sample 811161 | NCBI WGS metagenome assembly MDTB01 (sample SAMN05326650, study PRJNA326480) | marine metagenome | isolation source: seawater | place: Mediterranean Sea | collected 2009
AATTTTGACCAATCTCTTTCCAATCCAATAGGTAATAGGGTGAGCCTTGTAGGCAATCACCCCTGGCAACCCGGCCAACGCGCAGGCAAAAGACATTGTGCCCGAACTCATCAGAGCGGCTCTCGCAACTAATCCGTCCGTAGCACCCACCACCTCGACACGATCTCTTACCTTTGAGTATTGCCCGAGGATCGACTCGACCAAGGCACGAATTCGCTCATCAGGTACGGGTAATTGAGCCGGCAAGTCCGGATACTCTTCCGACAGGGCCTCGAACGCATTCAGGAATGCGGGCAGAATTCGTTCGACCGGTTGCACCCGGCTGCCGGGAAGCAGAAGTAAAGGGCCGTCCTCCCGGTAACCTACAGGTAACTCGTATCCTTGAGCCACAAAGGGATGTCCAACAAAGGAAACCGGCAAATCGACATCCTCATAACAGCCGAGCTCGAAAGGAAAGAGCACCCCCACCCCATCCAAAACCTTTTCCATGGCAAACCTTCTTTGGGGCTTCCATGCCCACAATTGTGGACTGATGTACTGCAAGACACGAATCTGGCCTCCACCCTTGCTGGAAATCCCTTCATCCTTAAGCACTTTTGCCAGCCTAAGGTTGAAACCGGGGTAATCCACCAGCATAACCACTTTGGGTTGATTCTTCCGTATCCATTCTACGGTTTGCTTCATCAACCGTCGAAAAAATGTCAAATTCCTCAGTACTTCGAAAATCCCCACCACCGCATGGTCGGCCAACCCATAGAGATGAGCCGCTCCAGCTTCCTGCAAACAAGGCCCTCCCATAGAAACCACTTTGAGTTGAGGGCTATGGGAAAGAAGTTTTTCGACTAGGTCAGCCGCATGTTCGTCCCCGGATGCTTCCCCTGCAAGAACAAGCAGATCGGTGGGTCCTTCGCCCACAGTATGAAAGCATGGATCTTCCGGCATACTCACCAAGAGGATTGGATCTGCCTGGTGATTTCAAGTGCGACTTCTAGAGCGGATTTCCCAAATGTACCGTCTGTTTTCGGAGTCTCCGCTTCCCTTACGCACTTCAGGAAAGCATTCAATTCCAACGACAAAGGTTCACCCTTCTCAACGGGCACTTCACTTTTTGCGAGCCCCACTCCCTGCCTTTCAATCAAGTGCCCCTTCTGGTTCATAAAGTCCAAAGACAAGTACCCGCTATCTTGAAAAACACGAATTTCACGGGCCTTCTTTTCACTCACCCGACTGGCACTCAGGTTGGCCACGCATCCGTTCTCAAAAACCAAACGGGCATTGGCGATATCTTCGGTTAAAGAGAGCACCCGCACTCCGATCGCGTCCACCGTTTTTATGGGAGAGGACACGAGGGCGAGAACGATCCCAACATCGTGAATCATCAGGTCAAGCACCACACCAACCTCCGTTCCACGAGGTTGAAAGGGGGCCAACCTTTCACCGGTCAGATACTTTGGACGATCCACCGCCCTTTCCAAAAAATCCATCACCGGATTGTAATGTTCGATATGACCGACCTGAACGATCGTTCCCTGGCTTTGGGCACGTCCGAGAATCGCCTCCGCTTCCGAGCTCGAGACACAAAGGGGTTTTTCCACCAGAAGGTGACACCCTTTATCGATCAAGGGTAAGGCAACCTCGGCATGCAGATCGGTCGGACAGACTACGCTGACCGCATCGCAAGCCTGACCCAAGTCCTGCAAATCTTCGAACCGCTTGCATCCGTATGCCTCGCAAACTTTGGAGGCCGCTTCATCATTAGGTTCATAAACCCCAACCAGGTCACTGGACTCCAAGGCATCGTAAATTCGGGCATGGTGCTGACCAAGGTATCCCACCCCGGCCACTCCGCATTTGGTTTTTTCGTTTCCCTTCATATTCTCATAAGATTGGATTTTCAAAGTGGATTCAAGCTTCCATCCTGCAAAAAGGCCTGCCGGTCCGTGGCTTCTGCAAAAGTCCGGTTGTGAGTGACCAAAAGCAAGGACGATTTCTCCTGTTGGCAGGACTCCAGTAAGAGATCCATGACCTCACCGCCCGTTCGTTCGTCCAAATTGCCCGTAGGTTCATCCGCCAAGACCACTTTGGGTTGATTGATCAATGCCCGTGCGATGGCAACCCGTTGACGTTCCCCGCCCGAAAGTTTTTGAGGAATTTGTGTTTGCTTTTCCTCCACGCCCATTTTGGAGAGAAGGTAGCGAGCCCGGTTCTTAGATTCGATCCGATTCCGACCCGCCAAGGAAGTGCCAATCAAAACATTTTCCAAAACATTCAATTCCGGAATCAAGTAATAGGCTTGGTAGACCACTCCGAGAAAATTGGCCCGCAACCTAATCTCCTGCGTCGAGGCCTTGGTCGATGCGTCGAGGGAAAGCTCCTTCCATTGAATCTTTCCTTCACTCGCAGTTTCCAAACGGGCCAAAAGATTCAGTAAGGTGGTCTTGCCACATCCGGAATCCCCCCGAATGCTCAAGGAGGATGCTTCCGCCAACTCCAGATCAACTCCTCGCAAAACTTCGATCTGTTGTTCTCCAAACCGAAAGCTTTTGCACAGACCCTGAGCAGAAAGAATCATGGTGGAATCTGCTTCACTCACTGCGCAAAGCCTCCGCCGGATTCATTCTCGCCGCTCGCCAAGCAGGAAGCAGTCCGGCCACCGTGGATACTGCCATCGCAAAAAAAGCGAAGGACACAAAGGTCGAAAGACTCTCCGGAGAGTCCCAAGGATAGGCCACTTGTAAACTGTAAAAATCATAGAATTGAGCCACATCATCCTGCCCGCTTTCACCCGCAATATTGGAAACAATGAGTGACATCAAAGCATCCCGGTAGCGAATAAAAAGCAGGGCCAACCCGCAGCCAAAAACCGCACCCAAGCTCCCAATGATAAAACCCTGCAGGCAAAAGATTGCTCCCACCGAGGTTTGCTTACCTCCCATCGCAACCAACAAGCCAATTTCCCTGACTTTCCTCATAACCGAAGTCATCAGGGCAATGGCGATGGCAAAAGCCGCCACCAAACCAATTGGAATCATGATCAGAATCATGAGATACTCTTCAAATTTCAGAAGTTCGAAAAACCAGGCGTTCTCTACAAACCAAGGAACAACGACCCAGGCACTACCCAATTCGTTTTCCAAGTCTTTGCAATACTGAGATAAAAGCCCTTCGTTTTTGGCCAATCGATTCGAGAATTTGAGGTAAAAACCATCGCACCCTCCTTCCTCTCCCCGCATCTCATCCATGAATCGCATCGTTCCGATCAGGGCTTCCGAATGATACCCCTGCCAAGGAACCTCAAAGACTCCGCCCACTCTGACTTCATGGGGAGGAGCCAACTCGTCGGCCTTGGCTTTTTCAATCATACTTGGCGAATAAACCTCCAAGATTGAGGAGCGAAAGGATTGGAAACGTACCTCATTTCCCTCCACAAAAGCCTTTGGACCGGGCAACACTTCGAAAATCGGAAAACCCATCCCCAAGTCCAAAGGGGGTTCTTTGAAAAGGCCCACCTTCTTGAAACCGCTCGCAGACTCAGCGATTTGATAGGATTCTTCATCAAGAAAAGTCACCGTCCATTGACCGCTTGGAACAAAGGGATCCAAACGCAGTACTCGAACCCTGCCCCTAGCCGCATCGGCTTGCTCCGTTGTATTGGCATCCTTCATTTGAATAATAGTCGTCGGACGAACCCCCAGGCGATTGGCGACCTGACGGGTAATAAAAACCACTTCGTCTTCCAGATCATCCATCGTTGGTATTGGGGTAACATCCTGCGAATCATAGCCTTCCAGTAATAATTGACCGTTCGCCAGAAAGTCGTCCAAGGGAATCACCTGCCCCCCATCCTCCGGGTCCAAGCCCATAGAAAAGGGAATCGCATGGTACGATCGGTTCTGCAGCAACAATTGGCCCTGAAGGTAGGGACTCACTCCAAGGATCTCCTTGCGTTCAGCCAACCCATCCAGCACCTTTGACCAGGAGGAGTTGGGGTTCAGGGGAACAACCCGGGCATGCCCCTGAGAATCAATGATATCCGCCCGGAATTTTTGTTGAAAGCCTTGCATGAAGGCTATCACCACAATCATGACATTGACTCCCAAAGCCACGCCAATCACCGCAAGCAGTGAGAAGAAGGATATTTTTCTCTGCGATGGAAACAACTGCTTCCATGCCAGATAGAGAGGCCAGGGAAATCTCATGGTGATCTATCTGGGAAAGCTTGGTCCGTCTTGGGCTTCACTCGGGCACCGCAGTTTCATTCCGATCGGAAAAGCTGACATTCAAATCATCCGGAAGAACCTCCTCAATCCGATCCTTCCATTCAACCAGGGGAGAAAAATCAACCTCGGGCAAAGGATAGCTTTCCGCAAAAAAATGAAGATAGCCGAAATAAAGAGCAGCCATGACACAGGCAACCAGCATCAACTTAACCAAGCCCTTAAGCACCGCGAAAAGAAGAAGCATGCACACCAAACTCAGAAAGAGAATCAAAAGCGGGTGACTGAGGATCTGTTCAATGAAAGCTTCCATAATACCCTATCTTGTCAATGCTTCGGTTCCTCACAATGAAAAAGAGTTCCGCTTAGCGATTGGAAGGAGCACTCAAATCAAACGCCGACTGGTCCGGAATCGGAAACCCTTCCTTAGCTAGTAGGGCGCGCAATTCGCGCATCTCACGGGCAAGAAGGCGCTCTCGTGCTTCCGCTTGAGAAACCTCTTGGCGGCGTTGAAGCAGTCTCGTATCCCACCCTTTTCGCTGAATCGGGTCAATGAATCCCTGGGCATCCGGAAACCTTCGATCAAGTGAACCATACCTGGCCATTTCCTGAGCAAGAGTATTTTCCGCCAATCTCGCTTGGTTAGTGACAAACTGAGCCTGAACAACCCGGGTCCGTAACTTCAGCCAATCCAATTCAAACTTTTGTTTTTTCTCTTGGTGCAGGTAGTGAGCTCTTTCCTCGGCAATGGAATCTGCCCTAAGGTCGAAACCCGATTCCCTATTTGTTCCATCGCTGGGAGCGGAGGAATTCCGAGATGGGTTGCAGGACGCTAAAAGTGCCATTGCGCCCCCGATCAAAGCGGGGAAAGAAACTCTAAATTTTACTTTTGAATCCAAGTGCCGTTCGATTTCTTGAACCAATGGCCTTTCTTCGCCTTCTTGGCCAAGGCATTGGAAAATTTCAGGACGACTTCCTCCACGCTCCCCCCAGTCTTTGCAGACAGAGCGTTAAACAGAGCCTTGCGATCTTTGTTCTCCGCAGCAACCAAAGCTTGGGTTTCCACCGACCCACCTTCTCGACTATGCAGAAGACCGTCCGTACCCTCCCCAATAGTCCCCGCATCCTTGGCCACCAAGACCTTGGGCAAGCGGGTTTTCATTCCGGATACATAATCATCCGATCCACCGAATAGGGAAGCCGATAAAAGACCAGCTAAGGATAACAGGAAAAGGGAGCGCCGAACGCAATTCATGATTAAGACATTCATAGGGTTTAGGTTTATTCCCCATACAAGTCATCCAGGAAATCATTCACTTCCTTTTCGACTTTGATGGTTATATTGTGATCGAGAGTGATGTGATGCTCGGTCTTGATGGTCGAACAGCCCAGTAAAAGGAAAGGCAGAAAAGCCAAAAGAAAAAATCTGTAAGGAAACATACCCAAAAGGAAGCCCATCCTTCCGAATTTCGCAACCTTTGATTTGCCAATTTTCAAAAGTTCCGAAAGCCCCTCAGTCGATGAATTTTGTTTGCCATTGGAGAATTTCCTTCAGTCCTCCAATAATCGTCGGTCGGTATTTAAGTTCGACTTTTTTGCGATTGGTATCACGGACTCCACTGATCGAGAGTAAAACCTGACGCTCATTTTCCAAAACCTTGAAATTGATTCTCATTGAATCAAGAGAGAGGTCTTCCAAGGCCCACGCAGTTAATTTCATTCGTTCCAGTTCCTCACTCCCCTCTTCCAGACCACGGGTCAGCAATTCAAAAACCCGGAGCTCAATTTCACTTTTGTCCGAGGAGTTCAGTTGCAAATAGCCCGGCCCGAAATCCCACAACCCATCCGGGTTCGAAAATTGCACGGATCCCGAGAACTCTCCATCCAACCTTCCCTTTTCATCACCCAGTTCGAAAAGATCCAATAAACTTTGGCCGTTAATCGAATGCGGGCTCAGCTTGACCGTCATCAAGCCCGAGAACATGTTTAGTAAACCGGAATCAATCGAAACCACCCCACCCAATGCCTGAGCATGTGCCTGGTTGATAACCAAATCCTCTCCTTCCTGAATTTCGAAACTTAGGTTACCGTCAAGAAACTCCATCGCTCCGAAGGAAAGCCGTTCAAAGGAAATTATTTGCTGACCTTCGGTTTCCAGTGGTTCCATCTGGACCAAGTTGAATTCCCCTCTGAGCCCTTCGACCGAAACTCCTTGATCAGGCATCCGCAAGTCTGCCCCGTCCAAGAAAAGAGAAATCCTTCCGCTTTGGTTTTGATCCACCTGAATTCGGGCCTGAGCGGGTTGCAACTCAAGCCGTTCGCCTGCCAGAGTGGCGGTGAGCGAATCCACCAGAATCTCCTCCGGACCCTTCAACCTGAAAGAAAGCGAGAGGTTTTCCACCACCGCTTCATCCCCGAGCAGGACACGCCCACCCGAAAGCACCTGCCCATAGTTCAATTCCGGAAGCTCGTGGGGTGCGATCAAGCCCTGATAAGAGAAGTCGACCAAAGTCAAACCCAACTGAGGCATGGATGCGTTCAGGGGTGGAACCCGAATCGAAACCAAACCGCCCTTTTCGACCCAAGTCAGTGAAAAGCTTCCTTGGTAAAGTTTGAGGATATCGTCATCATAGGAAAATTCATCAAAGTGCATGGTTTTCTCAACTCCGATCGGAAACGCAAGTGCCTCACTCAGGTTGAAATCCCAAAAGGGCAGAGTCAGTCCTCGAATGCGTAGCGGCGGGTAGGGATGGGCGAGGTCTAAGGAACTCACGCTGGCGCGAACTTCCGCACTCTCCCCGGCAACCTCCATGCGCAGGTTCGCACCTTCCACCTGAATCTCGTCATTGACAGTTAAGTGAGCATAGGAATTCAGTGAAAATTCATCCGTCCCCCGAGGAGTCAGGAAGAGGATCAGGTCTTTCGACCCGATCCTGGTTTCAGCAAATTCCACGGACAAGTCGCTGGCGTTGATTTCCATAAAAAGATCATCCAATGCACCATCCTGTCCAACTGTCGCCATCGCCTGCATAACCGCAACTCCGTCCTCTATCCTTGGAATCATCGACTGATTGGTATCAAGCAAAGCGAAAGCCTTTCCGATGGTTTCGTTGAGTTGAGAGAGCTGTGGGAAAGCAATTTCTCCGTCCACAAAAACCTCGTTTTCCTCCCCCCAAAGCGTAAAGTCGGAAAGCACCTCCGCTCCCAGCAAGCGCCCATCGAGATTCCCCTTCGCAAAGCCCTCATAGAAATCAAACTTAGACAGAAAATCAAAAACGAACCGTTGCTCTCGATGAGTGAAAGAAAGGCTGGAATCTCGAACCCGAACGAAGGTCAGAGGCGGATCGTCCAAAAACCCCAGCAAAAGAGCGTGAGCGGAATAGGCTTCGCGAACCTGCTTCGGTTCAGTCCGCTCAGGCATGAAAAGTTCGACCATATCCTTGGTCTCTAAATCCGCCTGCAACCGAGTGACTGAAACTGCCTGCAACTCCCCTTTCGCCAAGTCATCGGGGTCGTATAAAAGGTGAATGTGCTCAACTGCCAAGCTGCTGTGATTTTCTGCCATATGCAGATCGGTCAATTCGCTTCCCCAAGGATTGAGCTCCGAGACTTCGAGGCCAAAGTCAGTGATTCCCGCCTCCTTCGCCATACGATGAACCCCCCACTCGACCAAATTAGGTAAAAAATACCAAGTGATCGCAAGCAACCCGACGAGTGCGAAGATAATCCCCGCAAGAAACTGTTTCAGTGAAATCTTTCTTCTTTTGAACAACATGTTATCCCTAACCTACCATACATGAACAGATACGAAATTCTGGAAAGCTCAAAAAGCAGGAAACCGAGTTGCGCTTGAAAAAAAGGTGTTTTTCGAGAATGATGCACGGGAAATGATTAAAGTCGGATTCATCGGAGCAGGCGACATCGCCTATTTACATGGAGAGGGGGTTCAAGCCTCCTACAATGCCCAACTGCATGGCATTTGGAACCGTACGCGGACCAAAGCCGAGGAGAAGGCCTCTCTGTTCGACACCCGGGTATTCGACACCGCAGAGGAACTGATCGAGGCGGTGGATGTCGTCTATGTTCTGACTAACATGGAAACGCATCATGCCTACTGCATGCAGGCCATCGAAGCGGGCAAACATGTCCTGGTTGAAAAACCGACCGCCGTGACCATTGAGGAAATCGAAGAGATCAAGGCATTTGCCCATCAAAAAGGCGTGCAGGTTACCCCGGTGCACAACTACATCTACGAGGCACCAGTGATGCGGGCGAAGGAACTGATTGAAAGTGGGAAATTGGGAGACCTCGTATCCCTACATGTCCTTTATAACATCCACCACCCCGAAGAAGTCGCCGCCCGTTACCCTGGAGTCATTCGGCAAATCCTCACCCACCATGCCTATTGCACCCTTTATCTGGTTGGTCAGCCTGAGCTCGTTTCTTGCATGAAAGCCACCGTCAATGACGGTTCCGTCCCCCAGGAAAACCTCGCTATGGTCACCATGAAAATGCGTAACCAGGCCCTTTCCCACCTCTGCGCAAGTTTCGCAGCCGATGATCATGCCGGAGACCCCTGGACCTTTATGATCAAAGTGATCGGCACCAAGGGTGCCACCCGTTATAGTTACCGGGACTGGGTCGAAAACACCCCCGCCGTGGTTCACTCTCAAACCTACTCCGCTTACCCCTACACCATTCGTTCCGTTGGGCAGTATTTTCTTGAACAAGTGATTGGCAACCAACGTCCCCCACTTTCCAGTCTGGACGACGCCATCACCTGTATGAAAATCATCGAAGCATGCGAGCAGTCGGTTGAGGAGCAAAGACACATCTCGATCTAAAGCAAGGAAAACTGCCCGACTATGAGTGAGGTCATTGCGACTTGGCGGGACTCCCTTCATCAGGTTCTTGATCTCTATGAAAGAAAAAGAGGCTCTCTGTTGGTTTTCTTCCCCCTCCTGTTTCTTTTCTTCATCCTCCTTAATGTGTCCTGTTACTGGTGGGCGATTTACACCGCCTTCCCGTATTACATGCAGACGCATGAAGCTTCCCATTATATTAAGTTGCAAGTTCCGGTTGGGGTGTTGGGTGCTCTTTTCGACAGTTTGTCTTTTTTCATTACCCTATGGATTATTCGACGGGCCCTCGCCTCCGTTCGAACTTCGGAATATGTCCTGCACCTCTCCCTCGATTTGGTCATCGGGGTTCTCGCGACCCTTTGGGTGCTCTTCGTTTTCTCGTTCGGAGGTTGGTTGATCAGTCTCTGGGAAAACATCCCCGAAGAGCTAGTCGAACGAGGAAACAAATACACCAACCGGGCGGTTCAGGCACTCCAGGATCCCACGGGCAGGGAGAATGCCAAAAATATCTACTTCGGCTTGATCATGGGCGTATCCGCAGCTCTTCCGACCTGCCTCCATCTCTGCCTCTTTCTGGGGGCACTTCTGCGTAAAGCCAAGAACGCTGCCTTCCCTCAAAAAAACGGAGATTCGAAAAACAAAGATTCCACCACTCGCGATTGATCGCTTGCCAAAGACACAATTCCCTCTCATCGATGGGAATATGAAAAGAAGATCATTTATTCAACAAGCCTGTGGGCTTTCCCTATGCCTACCCGCCTTTGCTCGTACCTCCGCCACTCCCTACCTCGGACAAATCGGGCTTCAACTCTACACCTTGCGCAAAGCCATTGGCGAAGATCTTGCCAAGACCCTTGGCGAAGTTGCCAAAATCGGCTACCGACAAGTCGAGCCTTATGGTTTTCCTTCCCCCCAGTCCGTGGAGATGATCAAACGGGCAAAAGACCTGGGCATGCAGGTGCACTCCTCCCACTTTACCTGGGATTCCCTTTTGCATCCGGAAAAAAAGGGCATCCGCCCCTTTACCGAAGTTCTGGAAACCGCCCGCCAACACGAACTGACTGATCTCGTCATCCCCTATCTGCACATTGAAGACCGCATGGACTTGGAGGCTTACCGCAAGACCGCGGAGACCCTCAACCGCGGAGCCGAACAGGCCGCCGAAGCCGGTATTCGTCTCGCTTACCACAACCATGCCTTCGAATTCAAACCCATGAGCCAAGGTAAAACTGGTTATGATGTTTTCGTGGAATCATTTTCCGAACAAATGTTCTTTGAAGTCGATGTATTCTGGGTGAAATTGGGGGGCGTGGATCCCATTGCTCAGCTGGCAAAACTGGAAAACCGGGTCTCACAGGTTCATTTAAAGGATTTGCAAAAAGGATCGGTCTGTCCGAATTTCGAGAAAGTAAAACCCGAAGCATTTGATGAAATCGGCGACGGCATGATCCCCATGATTCCGGTTATGGAAGCCGCCCAAAAATTCGGAGTCAAGCACTGTCATGTCGAGCAGGATCACTCCCCCGCTCCGCTGGCCAGCGTAAGTAAAAGCCTTAATTTCCTCAAAAATCAATGAAACTTGGGCTTTGGGGCGTGTTCGCCTTCGCTACGGTTTCTCTTGTCGGCTCAGTCAAAAATGTCCTCCTGATCGTCTCCGATGATCTCAAGGCGGATGCCATCGGATGCTACGGAAACCCCATTGCCCGAACCCCCCATATCGATCAATTAGCCAGGGAAGGAACCCTCTTTAAAAACGCCTATTGTCAGGGTACCTGGTGCGCTCCTTCCCGGGCCAGTTTCATGCGTGGGCGATACCGCGGGGGTGAGGAAATCACTTGGGGCGAACATTTCCAAAAGCACGGATACTCTAGCACGCGGGTAGGCAAAATCTTTCACATGCGGGTCCCCGGAGACATCATTGACGGAACCGACGGCCAGGATGTTTCCGCCTGCTGGTCGGCCAAGTACAACATTCCGGGTAAAGAAGCCCACACCCCTGGAAAGTACGCCTGCCTGAATCTCAATCGCTTCACCTCAGAACTCGAGGGGCGCGAATCCACTCGTATGCCCAACCGAATGTTCGTCACCGTGGAATACGAGGGAGACGGCTCCGACCAACCGGACTGGAAAACGGCCACTCAGTCCATCAATTTGCTGAAGCGTTTCAAACAGGAAAAACAGCCTTTCTTCCTTGCCGCCGGTCTGATTCGCCCGCACTACCCGAATGTCGCTCCGAGCAAGTATTTTGATCTCTACCCCCCTTCCAAAATGAAACTACCTTTGGTTCCCTCGGACGATTGGCAAGACATGCCCAACGCGGGGATCTCCAAATCCAATTCCATGCATTTTGGAATCGATCGGTTTCCGGACAACCAAAGGAGAATGTGGACCGGTTACTTAGCCACCGTTACCTACATGGATGAACAAGTAGGTCGGATGCTCAGTGCCCTCAAGGAACTTGGGCTAGATAAGGAAACCCTAGTCCTCTTCACCAGTGACCACGGATATTTATTGGGCGAGCATCATTTCTGGCAAAAAGGTAACCTTCGGGAAGAAGTCACCCGGGTTCCCCTGATCATCCGTTCACCGGGAATGAAGGCGGGTGCCAGTTCATCGATCGTGGAACTGGTGGACATGTTTCCCACTGCCTGCGAACTGACCGGTTTGCCCATCCCCTCCAGCGTTCAGGGCAAAAGCCTTCTTTCAATCATGCACAACCCATCGATCAAGGTACGAAATTCCGCCCTTTCTTTTGTCAAGCAGGGAACCTCCATGCGCTCCAAACGCTGGTCCTACATGCGCTACACCGACGGCAGCGAGGAACTCTACGATATGGCAAAGGATCCCAGGCAATTCATCAACTTGGCGCAATCAATCGATGCAAGCGAACAAATGAGCAAAGTCCGCAAGGCCTTCGATTTGCGCGTGCAGGAAATCCGCTGACCCTTTGCCCCTGCTTATTCCCCCAAGGTTCAAACTTCCTTCGCGGCAGCGAGAAAAAGATCGCTAAAGGCATGCACCGTGTGGTCAATCGGATCCGCATAGCCGCCGCCCATGAAAATAAGCATCGGTAAGCCCATGGCCTTTCGCCAAGCAAACACCCGTTGGTTTCTCTTTCTCAGCCCCTCCCTGCTCAAATCAAGCAAGCCGAGTGCATCGGCAGCCAACCCGTCCACTCCCGCCTGAAAGAGAATCAAATCAAATTCCATCGAAGAGAGCCGATCCAAAACCTCGTCCAAGGCACGCAGGTATTCCATGTCCCCGGTTTCATTCTCAAATTCAATGTCCCAATCACTGGATTGCTTTCGGAAAGGAAAGTTATTTTTCCCGTGTAGGGAGACGGTGTAAACCCGGTCATTCTCCTGGAAGATCTTTGCCGTACCATCCCCCTGATGCACATCCAAGTCTAGAATCAGAACCCTCGATATCCCACGGTTCAAGAGAGCTTTTTCGGCACAAATTGCAAGATCATTGAAAATGCAATAGCCCGCACCCTCTCCTCGGAAAGCGTGGTGGGTTCCACCAGCCATGTTTCCCGCTAAAGTTTCACCACTCAAGACCAAGTCCAGACCCTCCAGTGCTCCCCCTGTCAGCCGCAAAGTACGCTCCACGATCTCATCTTTCCAGGGACGCAGTCCGATGCGTCGAATCTCTTCTTCTTTCAGCTCCGAATGGAGGAAGCGAGTGACATAATCCTCATCATGGGCAAGCAACAGTTCGCTTTTCTCCGCAAGCCTTGGTTTTTTCCATGCAATCAGTCCCTTCTCGTCCGCATCCGTTAAAGACTGGTGGAGCTTGACATAGCGATCCACCGGGAACCGGGCCGAGGGATCCAATCCATTTGAATAGATTTCATCGAAAAACAGGGTGAATGGAAGATTTGGCACGGATTTAGCAGACGGATTTGATTCTTTTTTCAATCTTATTACCATGGAAGACATGAGTTTACAAAATGCATTTATCGGATCGTTGGTGGCGGACTCCGTAGCTATGCCGATGCATTGGTATTACGATGTCAACGCATTGGATGCCGATTACGGTTCGGTTACCGGGTATCTCCCTCCCCGTTCGCCTCATCCCGACAGCATCCTTTGGAGATCGATCTACGCAGCCAACGGGCCAAAGGCCGATATCCTGCATGAGCAAAAGGAGTTTTGGGGAAAGCGAGGCATTCATTATCACCAAAGTCTCAAAGCCGGAGAGAACACCCTCAACTTGCAACTTTCCACCGAGCTTTACAGGCACATTCTTCTGCGAGGCGAATTTAAACTCGAAGCCTGGTTGCGTCGCTACGCCGAAGTCATGCTCACCCCCGGATGGCACAATGACACCTATGCCGAAGAATACCACCGGGCTTTCTTCCAAAACTATGCGAGCGGCAAACCTCTTCTCTCCTGCGGTATCAAGGATTACCACATCGGAGCCCTGAGTATGATCCCCGGACTTCTCGCAGGTCTCGAGGCAACCGGAACCACCGAGCCATCCACCCTGTTAGAAAGCGTGCTCAGCTTGGTGCGATCCACCCACAACCATCCGGATTCCCTGCGGGCTGCAACCGACCTGACCCGCCTCCTCTGTGCTCTAACAAGCGGTGACTCGATTCAGGAAACCATCAGTCAATTATCCCTTCCCGGAGTCTCCATCAAAAAGTTGCTCAAGTGGGAAAAACTCGAGGATCGCAGGGTCGTCGGAGACACCCTGAGCACCGCCTGTTACCTGCCCGAATCCTTTCTCGCATCTCTCCATTTCGCATGGAAGTACCACGATGATTTCTCTGCCGCGGTCTTGGCCAATGCCCGGGTCGGGGGCGATAACTGCCACAGGGGTGTGGTTCTCGGATCCATCGTCGCCTGTTCACACGGCGTACCCGAACAGTGGTTGGAAGGATTATCCGCCCTTTCCACAATGCCCTCACTCAATCTTTGCGATACGGTTTCTCAAGATTTGAATAGAGCCATTTGACCATCGGTCTCTTGTTTCTTTTTCGGTTTCATTCTCTTGCGGGAACCGTGTGATTGCAAAACTCCTTTTGTGGCTCGCTTCCCATCGGCACTTCGGCGTACCTCATAAATCCGGTCTTTCATGACCTTTGCTTGGCTTGAAAGGCAAATAATTGCAGGCTCATATCCGGGGATTGAATGGTTTTCCGCCTCGGCAATCTCCACCGTTGTACTGTCTCGCAATTCTGGAATCCACTTCCGAACGAAGACCCCATTCGGGTCGTGATCGAGAAATTGTTTTTTCGGACTGTATACCCGAAGTGTGTTAAAACCAATGACTCCAGCCTGCATTTGCAACTGGGACAGATGAATGCCTGGCTCGTAATCAAGAAACCTTTGAGCCAAAGGTGGATGAATCAATCGCCAGGACAAATGCAGTCCGAAACAGGCGAAACTGACCACCATGGCTCGCATTCTGAAATTAAGGAACCCGGTTTGGGCCAAGCAGCGCATGCAGGCATCCACCATCGGAAAACCCGTAGTCCCGGACAGCCAGGCATGGAGAAATCCAAGATCATCCTGGTATGGAATGTTTCGGTAAGCTGGATTCAAAGGCAACTTCTCCAATTCGGGAAAAGCCTCCAACCTTTGGATGAAATGATCACGCCAATACAACCTCGATTGAAAGGCACGCAGACTCCGTAACCACCCTCCTCGGATTTTCTCTTCCTTGAGTTTGATAATGCGACTGTCCAATTCCTGAAAAACCGTCCGCAAGCTCATGGTTCCCCAAGCTAGGTGAGGAGAAAGGCGCGATCCGTTGGTGAAAGCATGATTGGGCGAGGAAATTCCTCCCGAATATCCCTGCCCGCGGTCATGCAAGAAACTTTCAATGGTCTGCCACGCTTCCTTTTCACTGACCTTTTGTAAACCGGGCGAAGGCTTACTCCCTTCGAACTTCGGAAACCTCTTCACTAAATCCGACCAGCATAAGAGTCTCTCCCCCTGAGATAACTTTTCCGGTGGCTTGAGTTTTTGGGGGACGGGAAGTGAGTTTTGTCTACGGTAATCTACTTGCCTGAGCTTGACCCGTCTTGTATCCGCAGTGCCCCCGCGCAGAACTGAACTCGCATTGAATTCTTGCCATCGAACCCCACTGGCCTTGCACCACTTCGCGACAAGTAAGTCTCGTCTGTAAGTAACCAAGTTCCCCGTCTCCTGATGCGAATACAAAACATCAAAACGATACCACTTGTGCAAACTCTCCAGAACCTCGGTTATCTCCCCGCATTCTTCCAGCAAGCCGCCCCCCCGAACGCGAAGGCTTCGGTTCAATTCATGCAAAGCCTGCCACTGGGCTTGCAAGTGAAAGGGGGAATAATCGTCATGGGCGAGGACATTCTTTTCCCAACAGAAAAGGGGCAGCAATTCTTTGCACTCTTCCAAACCTGTGCTGAGGCACTGGTTGTCGTAAATCCGAAAATCCCTTTTGATCCACCAAAGACCTCTCACTTCCGCCCCTTTCCCTTAGCCGCTCCCCGACACTTCATGGAACAGTATAACACCTCTTCCCAAATTCCCCGGGATCTCCATTTTTTTCGGTTAGCGAATGAACGCCCGCAATGCCGGCAAATTTTGGTTTCCACAGGTTTCGCCTTCACTGTTTAATATCCTACCCAGGAAGCAAGGAATGCCAGGGTCCAGGCCAGAGAACGCCATAAGTTTCCGCGAAGCAGAGAATCAATGGTGCTATCTTCCTTACCCACCTGGGAGAGTTTTCGATGACAGCGGGCGGAGTGAAGAAAGGTAATCCCCCAAGCGAGAACCACTGCTACCAGGCGGACCCAATCCCAGACCCGCCCCACGAAAAAGCAGGAAGAGGCAGCCTCCATCAATTGCATGCCCATAAGAGGCAAAACAAAGAAGGAAATCCGGTTGCAGTAGGTTGCGTGCCAACGAGGGAAATGCTCAGGGTCGATTTCCTTAAAAGACGGATAAATGACCAAATGAACCAACCAAATGAGTACGAAAACCGAAAAGTCGATGGCTAAGGCATGTTCGTGTATGGTTTCCAAAAAAAGAATCATTTGAGTAAGTGTACCGTTGGTTTTTCTTGATTGATCGTTAAATTCAATCATTCACTCAAAGAAATGACAAATTTCCTCTTTCATGGTTTGGCCTTGTGCTTAGTTTTCTTACTCGGAAGCCTGGCCTGCTCCGAAGGGTACGAGGAGGCTCGCACAACGGCCTCTAAAGTCCCCCCGAACAACTCCTTTAAAATTCTCATTCTGGGAGATTCCCTGACCGAAGGATATGGGATTTTAGAAAAGGAAGCCTATCCGAATCTACTCGAAGGAAAACTGAACCAAGAACTCACTCCGCAAACTGAGACCACTTACCAAGTGATCAACGGGGGAATCACTGGGGCAACGAGCAGCGGAGGCGTATCCCGGATCGACTGGTTTCTCCAGGCACAACCTGACTTCCTCATCCTCGCCTTGGGTGGAAATGACGGACTCCGGGGCGTCCCCGTCTCGGAGACCAAGGAAAACCTTTCGAAAATTCTGGCCACCGCAGCTAAACATCAAATCCCTGCCCTTCTCGCGGGTATGAAAATTCCTCCCAACTATGGATTGACCTACACCTCGGAGTTCGCCCAAATGTATCAAGATTTGGCCGAGCACCATCATATTCCACGAATCCCATTCCTGTTGGAAGGAGTGGGAGGAGATCCGAAATTCAATCTACCGGACCGCATTCACCCGAACCCTGCGGGGCATGAAATCATCGCAGAAACCGTTTACCAATCCTTAGCCCGGCAACTTAAAACCATTCCATGACTCCTCTGATTTCTCTCCAAAAGATTTCCAAAACCTTTTTTCAGGGCACCCAAAGGATCGAGGTCCTCAACCTCCTCAAC
>MDTB01139588.1_pt1 | contig 16938 bp, 7 predicted proteins | sample 811161 | NCBI WGS metagenome assembly MDTB01 (sample SAMN05326650, study PRJNA326480) | marine metagenome | isolation source: seawater | place: Mediterranean Sea | collected 2009
AATCTCCCTGAGTCTCACCTGAGACTGTTCGTGCGTTGGCAGCAGGTCGGGGGCGGGTTGCCCCCCTTATATAAAATCGCAAGGTACCATTAAGCTATATCCGACCCGAATCGACCTCTAAATCTAAAACGCACTTAATTTACACAAGGGGTATAGAAAATTTTTCGCATAAAAAAATGACTGACAGGATTTTACCAGAGCACATATTTACGACATCATATTCTGATATCTTTGTTACAAAGGATGGTGATGTATATCGAGCACCAGTAAAAAATGAAAGACAACCAATTAATGAGCACGGGTTAGTATATTTAAAACCTGCATATCGTGGTCATAAGGATTATCCAGAGAAACAATATGAATGTATAAACATCACACTTCGAGATGAGAATGGCAGGTATATTAAACAAGTTAAAAAATCCGTTCATCAGTTAGTTGCAGAGACTTTCATTCCAAATCCACACGGATATACTGAGATATTACATGGAGAGAAAGGAAATCGATGTAATGATGTAAGTAATCTAAAGTGGGGAACACACTTAGAAAATATGACAGGAGTTATCTCTCCTTGCACAACACCAAAGACTTATACAATCAAAGATACAAGAACAGGAAGTGTTTACAAAGGACTAAATCTTGCATCATTTTGTAGAGAGAATATGGAAATGTTGAATGCTCGAACAAAAAATTCATACTATCGAGATGACCATCGGGCAATGAGTCGATTGTTTGCGAATGCCAGATGTAAGAAAAGTCGAATATGGGATTTTATTGTAGAGTACTAACATTAATATTTGCAAAAAATACCCATGTACTATATACTGGAAGAAGTGAACATCATATATGAAACACGATTCTGAATCTCAAGTCCAACCGATCACAATTGACCCACTTACAGGAGAATATAAACTCACAATACCTGAGTGGATGATGAACGAATACGGTTGGTATGAAGGTTTGAATCTTGAATGGTTTATTGATGTCGATGGAATCCACATACTCGAAGAGGAAGAATGAACACTTATCACATTTACTTTGACGGTCAATGTTTGTTTAAGAATTTAACAGAAAGCGAATTTAATATAATCTACGGTAAAATCTATAGTTCTTACTTTGGAGAGCGGATTACCTTCGAAGTAATTACGGAAGTCCCTACTGATAAAGAATTTGAACACTCCTATTGACATTATAGATAAATTGCATTAAAATAAAAGTGTAATTACAACATATTATGGCGAAAGGATTTACAGTCAAAGCAAAATCACCAAAGGTACAAAAGAAACCAGATTTTAATTATGAGTTAGCAAGACAACTGATTCGAGGAAAAACATTTGTCTTCTGTCTACCAGGTCGTGGAGTCTCATATCAATTCTTAAAATCATTTGTAACACTGGCATTTGATTTAGTTCAAAACGGAGCAGCAATTCAAATCAGTCAAGATTATTCATCAATGGTTAATTTTGCCCGATGTAAGTGTCTTGGTGCAAACGTTCTTCGAGGACCTAACCAATTACCTTGGGATGGTAAGTTAAAATATAATTATCAAGTTTGGATTGACTCTGATATTGTATTCAACTCTGAGAAGTTTTATCAGTTAATATTAAATGCAATTCCAGAAGAAGCAGTTACAAAGGAAGAAGTTATACAAACTATAAAGAATGAAAAGGGAGAAGATGTAGAACAAAAAGGAATTCAATTAAAGATTGACCCTTCAAAAGAAAGAGAAATTGTTGCAGGATGGTATTGCACCGAAGACGGAAAAACAACGTCAGTCGCTCACTGGTTGGATGAAGATGATTTCCGCACAAATGGTGGAGTAATGAATCATGAAACAATAGATAGTATTAGTAAGAGAAAGAAACCATTTACAGTTGACTACACTGGTTTTGGTTGGTTATTAATTAAGAATGGTGTCTTTGAACACGAAGGTATGCCTTATCCTTGGTTTGCTCCAAAGATGCAGATATTTGAATCAGGAGAGGTTCAAGACATGTGCGGTGAGGACGTATCTTTCTGTCTGGATGCAAAGGAAGCAGGATTTGAAATCTGGTGTGACCCACGTATTCGTGTCGGACATGAGAAGACAAGAGTGATATGATGGCAGGACTTATCTTTTTAATTATGATTGTGGGAATCTTTCTCTTTTTACAGTACTATGACCCCCATCGCTAAAATGACAACAAGGTATAATGTTCTTCTCAAAGGAAAGGTCGTATTTTGGAATGTATCTGAAAATGAACTTTTTGACAGACTTGAAGATTATGCTGTAGAGTCCTATGTGACAGGAACTCCACAACCATCAGAAATCACTTACGAAGTTTGTAAGGAAGATAGCATCGACTAATTATTAAATTTAAATTATGGCAAAAAAAGCAGGAATGATGGGTAGCAGTTATGTTACCGAAACAAGACCGAAAAAAACTCGTCAGGGAACAGGCAAACACTCGAAATACTCCGCTACCTCTCGTAACTCGGCTCGTAAAAGATATCGAGGGCAGGGAAAATGAACGAAGAATGAATTGGTATAAAAATTAATGTCTTGTTTACTTACGAATTTACCCACGATGAAGGTTTGGGTAAGAAAAGAATATTTAAGAGACTTGAAGGATGGACATGGTGAGTTCATTGAAGGAATATGGGTGACTGCAAAGAGTATACCAGGTCGTGCTTTCTATTTTGAGACTTATTTACCTGAGTATGGGGCGATTTTTGATAAATTACCGATAAGTGCATTTGTCGCAAGACCAGAAACACCGACTCCTGACCTTGATTTACCAAATTTACAGTTTTGGAACTGTATGGATTATAATGTAACCACTGTTGTAAAGCAAATTGTTGCTTCAATGGAGTGGGAAATACGTTCAAGACACTTTGGTACGCAAAAAGGACAATACATATGTACTTTAGATAACTATCACGGTAGTTTGGATGAAGTTGATGCAAGTACAAGTGAGGTTCCTGATGAACATAAATCATTTAACCTAATTGAATTGGAAAATGGACAGTATGCACTGTATCCAAATAACCGTTGTCGTGTATATGATATCTCAATGACACCTCAAGAGGCGAAAATGCCTGATTTTAAGGTATCAACAGAATATTATCAAGTTGAAAATGGTGTTAAGTGGGGTCGATTAGGTGATTGTGACGATTATTTCTGGACAACACCTGATGAACGAGGAGAAAAATAATTATATTTTACATTGGATCGATCAAGTATCCAAAATACGACCAGAATTAGGTAATTTTAGCATCTGTCCTTATGCATCAGGTGCTAATTTTAGTATTCAAGAGCAAAAATTGTGTCAAATTACACCAAATACTGATTTTGATGTCATAATATATGTTGTGGAAGACAATATGAGTGCACAGTTTCTTTATGATGCAGTAGATGACTATAATCGCAACTATCCAGACTATAAATTCATTGCAGACTACGGAAAAACAAAGACATATATTCAAGGAATTCAAACAAGCAATGGAAAATACAACTTAGTGCTTTGTCAATCAAGAAAAGAGTTAACAGAAGCAAGAAAAAAACTCACAAAAACTGAATATTATGAATATTGGGATGAAAAATACTTGCAAGAAGTTCTTGAAGAAGATTATGATGAAGTTTTTGATTAAAAACATCAGAGATTAGGTATAAATAAATCTAAAAGTACTAATTAATGGCGATTCAACGCAAATCAAGAGCATTTAAGGATATAAGTCTGTCTTTTTCACCACATCCAGTGACAAAAGACCTTCCTGTGCTTGTAAATGAACGTGCAATTGCCAGATCTGTAAGAAATTTAGTTGAAACAATTCCAAATGAAAGATTTTTTGACCCTTTACTTGGAACTGATATACGTGATTCATTATTTGAAGGACTTACACCACTCACAGTGACTGTAATTGAAGATCAAATAAGAACCACAATCTATAATTATGAACCAAGAGTTAGTAATGTAAAAACTGAGGTTAATGGAATACCAGATTTAAATAGTTTAGAAGTAAAAGTACTTTTTGAAATTGTAGGATTAGATATCCCAATTCAATCATTTAGTTTTATATTAGAACCAACAAGATAATATGCCCTTTACACAGTTCACAAATTTAGACTTTGATGGAATCAAGGCACAAATAAAAGATTTTCTTCGTTCAAACTCAAGTTTTACTGATTTTGATTTTGAAGGTTCTAATTTCTCTGTTTTAATTGATACTTTAGCATATAATACTTATATTAATGCATTTAATGCAAATTTAGTTGCAAATGAATCATTTTTAGATTCTGCAACCATAAGAGAGAATGTAGTATCACTTGCAAGAAATATTGGTTATGTACCCCGCTCAAAAACCGCTGCAAGGGCGACAATTAAATTAGATGATATTGACTTAGGATTAACAAATGATAGCACTCCAAAGTTCATTGTGCTTCGTTCAGGTCTTATTTGCGTTGGTAACGTAGATAATACTACCTATCGCTTTTCATTACCAGATAATATAACCTCATCAAGAGTAATAGATATTGGTGGAACATCTTTTGCACAATTTGATGATGATATTTCAATATATGAGGGAACTTTTCTTTCAAGAACATATCGTGTTGATACATCAATTGATCAAAGATTTATAATTGATAGTCCAAACATTGATAGTTCAACTTTAAGAGTTTATGTTGCTGGTATTGGTGATTCAAATATTGGTAGAAAATGGAGTATGGTAGATAACATCTTAAAGATAGATAAAAACTCTGAAATTTATTTGGCACAAGAAGTTCAGGATGAAAAGTATGAAATATTATTTGGAGATGGTTTATTTGGTAGACAACTAGAAAATAATAATGTTGTTACTGCAACATACATTGTCACTGAAGGTGAAACTGGAAATGGTCCTTCAAACTTTAGTTTTCAAGGAACTTTTACAAAAGATACTGGAGCATTCTTTACACCATCAGATACTGTTACAATAACTACTGTTTCAAACGCTTCTAATGGTGGTAATGTTGAAGATGTGTCTTCTATTAAGTACTTTGCTCCAAGACTTTACTCAGCACAATATAGAGCAGTTACACCGAGAGATTATGAAGCAATAATTCAAGACATATTTCCTCCAACGGAGTCTGTTGCGGTTATTGGAGGTGAAGAACTTGACCCACCTCAATATGGTAAAGTTCAAATTAGTATAAAACCAAAAAATGGTTCTTTTGTATCAGACTTTGATAAAACACAAATTAAAAATAAATTAAAAAGTTATTCTGTCGCAGGTATCAATTCAGAAATTGTTGATCTAAAGGTATTATATGTGGAGTTAAATACAAATGTTTATTATAATCCCTCACAAATTGGATCTGCTATTGATTTAAATACAAGAGTAAATCTTGCTCTAAGTCAATACTCAAAAAATGTAGAAATTAATAAATTTGGTGGAAGATTTAAATATAGTAAAATAAATCAACTAATTGATCGTGTAGATAATGGAATCACTTCAAATATAACAAAAGTTATAATTCGTAGAGATTTAAAAGCATTACTAAATCAATTTGCTCAATATGAATTATGTTTTGGTAATCAATTTAATATTAATCCAGCTGGATACAATATTAAAAGCACATCATTTACTGTAGATGGTTCTGTAGAAATGGCATATTTTACAGATATCCCAAGTAAAGACTCTGCTGGAAACTTAGATGGATCTATGAAAGGTACAATTAGTATTGTAACCAAAAATAGTAAAGATCAAGAGATTGTTTTAGTGAAAGATGCAGGATCAGTTGATTACAAAAAAGGTGAAATCTTATTAAACACAATTAATATAACATCGACAAGTGCTGAAAATAATATTATAGAAATACAAGCGTTTCCAGAGTCAAATGATATTATAGGTCTTAAAGATTTATTTGTTAGTTTTGACGTTTCTAATAGTACTATAAATATGGTGAAGGACGTAATTGCATCGGGAGAGGATGTTTCTGGAGTGGTATTTACAAGAGATTACTTTACCTCAAGTTACTCAAATGGAGTTTTAGAGAGGAAATAATTTATGTCGCAAATTGACAAAAGAATAAAAGTCAATACAATTATTGAGAATCAGTTACCTGAGTTTGTTCTAGCTGATTTTCCAAATGCAGTAGATTTTTTTAAACAATATTACATCTCCCAAGAATTTCAAGGAGGTCCAAGTGATATTATCAATAATTTTGATCAATATCTTAAAGTTGATAATTTAGTTCCAGAAGTTGTAGTAGGAATTACAACTAACCTATCTACACTATCAGTCAGTGATACTACAATTACAGTTCCTAGTACAAAAGGTTTTCCTTCTGAATATGGATTGCTCAAGATCGACGATGAAATAATATCTTATACAGGAATAACATCTACTACATTTACAGGTTGTATACGTGGTTTTAGTGGTATCTCTGGATATAATGTTGGTGTCTCATCTTCATTACTTGAAGTTAATAAAGAAAATTTAATATTTGAAGAAACAACAGCAGCAACACATACATCTGGAACACCAGTTACAAATCTTTCAGTTCTATTCATACAAGAATTTTTCAAAAAATTAAAGAAAACTTTTTTACCAGGTTTTGAAAATAATGATTTTGCAGAAAATTTAGATGTTGGAAACTTTGTAAAATTCTCTCGTTCTTTTTATCAATCAAAAGGTATAGAAGAATCCATAAAAATATTATTTAAAGTTTTGTATGGAGTTGAATCAAAAATATTAGATTTAGAACAAAATTTAATAAAACCTTCTAGTGCTGAATTTATTCGTAGAGAAGTTATTGTTGCAGATTTAGTAAGTTCTGGTGAACCACAAAACTTAGTTGGACAGACAATATTTAAATCAACTGATTTAAACACAAGTGGATCAGTTTCTGAAGTTGAAGTTTTTACAAGAGATGGTAAAACTTATTATAAAATATCCTTATTTGTTGGATATAATGATCGTGATTTAATAGAGGGTATATTTACTATACCAGGCAATACAAAAGCACTTATTAACTCTCAAATTGATTCTTCGGTTGTAACTGTTGATTCCACAGTTGGATTTGGAACAACTGGAACTTTAATTAGCGGTCAGAATACAATAACATATACATCAAAATCAATCAATCAATTTTTTGGTTGTACAGGAATAGGTGTTGGGATAAACACTGCTGATAATGTAAGAGCTGACGAATATATTTTTGGATATGAAAATGGTGATTTAACAAAAAGAGTTGATTTAAGAATTACTGGAGTTTTATCTGAATTAATATCTGATTCTACAGTAAATTTAGTAAATGAAGGAGATATTATTTTTGTAAAAAATGTAGGTGAAAAAATTGATACTCTTAATAGTAACTATAAAGAAATTTTTGCAAATTCTTGGAAATATAATACTAGTTCAAGATTTAAAGTTGATGGTTTTGGACCATTTACAACTAAATCGTCTTTAAATGAATCTTCAATAAAAAAAGGAGACGAATTTGAAATATTAAGAAGAAATGAACAGGTAATAGAAGGTTCATTTAATGTTAAAAGTCTTGACCTTATCAATAATCAAATAGAAGTTGAAAATTTAGTTTTTACTCCTAATAATAATAGAGAATATGACATTCGAAGAGTTTTAGAAAAAGCAAATAGCACTGGAATAGAAATTAATAATGGTAATGAAACATTAATAGCAGATGTATTAAATGTATACACCGATTCAAATGTAGATGGATATGTAGCATCTAATTCTTTACCCAGTTATGATATTACAACTGAAATTATTCAAGAAACTGTAGTTGGTGCAAGTTCTTCAACTTTAGATGGTCAAAATTCTCTTAATGATCTTTATAGTTTTATTCGTTTCTCTCCACCAAATAATACTGATATAAAATTTATTGAAGGTGATGCAGTAGTATATCAACCAGAAGGAGAAGTGATGGTTGGATTAACTTCAGGTAGACTTTATTATGTTGATCCTCAACCTGCTTCATCTGGTCAAAATGTCACAACTATTGCATTATATAATTCAAGGAGTCAAATTGGAACAGCAAGTACTGTTTTAGTTGGTGTTGGTAGTGAATTAACTGACAAACATAATTTTGTATTACAAAGACATTCTAATCGGAAATTATATTCTGATCAAATACTTAGAAAAATTCCATTATTTCAAAATTTATTCATTGATTCAAAACATGAGAGTCCTGTAAATGAAATTGGAATACTAAGAGATGGTGTACAAATTCATTCTCCTATATCTGATGATAATATTTACTATGGTGCTTTAGAAGGTATTGATGTTTTTAATGGTGGAAGTGACTATGATATAATAAATCCACCATCTGTAGTGGTAGAAACAGGTGCTGGCACCACTGCTTTGGTTGAACCTATTTTATCTGGATCTGTATCAAAAGTTTTTGTAGACCCTCAAAATTTTGATATTGATAAAATTGTTAGTATTTCATTAACTGGTGGAAATGGAAGTGGTTGTTTACTAAGTCCAATCACAGGAGGTAGATTTAGAGATATTACTTTTGATAGCAGAAATTTATTTTTTGGTGGTGGCATAGACATTGATGAAGAAACTATAACATTTCAAATAGAACATAATTTAGAAAATGGACAATTAGTATATTACAGAAATAATGGTAATGCATCCATAGGTATCAGTACTCTTAATTCAAATGTGGTTACTGAAACTTTATCAGATGGTGATCCTTATTTTGTAAGAGTAGTCAATCCTACAACTGTTAGAATTTTTAATAATAAAAATGACTCTTTATTTGGAATTTCTGGTATTAATACAGTTGGATTAGCAACTGATACTGCTGCAAATGGTATTCATAAATTTAGAACAGAAACTAAAAATACATTATTAGACGTTAAGGTATTAAATTCTGGTTCGGGATATCAGCATAGAAAATTAAGAGTTAATCCATCAGGTATTTCTACTGCATTTAATACAATAAATTATGAAAATCATGGATTTGAAAATGGTGATTTAATTGAATATTCTCCTACTGTGGGTATTGGGAGTACATTTCCTAAAGCAATACAAGGTTTAAGTACTTCTACATCCTATTTTGTTATAAAAATGAATGACAATTCATTTAGATTATCTGATGCTGGTATTGGTGGTACAATAACATCTAATTTTGATAGAAATAATTTTGTTGGATTGGGATCTACAGGAACAGGATATCAAACTTTCAAATATCCTGATATTAAAGTTAATGTTGAAGTTTCATATGGATCATCCATCACTGGAACTATTAACATAACACCTGTTGTTAAAGGGTCTTTTACAGGAGCATACTTGTATGAAAATGGTACAAATTATGGATCAACAATTTTAAATCATCAAGTTATTCCTGATATTGATATTCAAGTTGGAGAGAGTGCTGAATTTAAACCTATAATTTCAAATGGACAAATTGTAGATGTTATTGTTACTAATCAAGGAAAAAATTACAATTCAGTACCTGAATTAACTGTAACTTCAACAGGGACAGGTTCTGGAGCGATTCTAAGACCTACTATAGAAAATGGTGCTGTAACAGATGTAATTGTTATTAATTCTGGCATAGGATATAGTTCATTGACCACTAATGTTACTTCGACCTCTACTGGTAAAAATGGATTATTCGGGGCAAGAGTAAGAAAGTTGACCGTGAATAATACTGGAAGATTTGGTAATTTTTACTTTGGATCAAGAGATACATCATTATCATTATCAGTGTTGGGATATTCACAGTTAATTTTGGAAAATCTTGAGTCGTCAATTAATAAAAAAACAAATGGAGAATTTGATTCAATAGCAAGTCACTCACCAATTATTGGATGGGCATATGACGGAAATCCAATATATGGTCCATTTGGATTTACAAATCCAGATGATATTAATAGTCCTTTAAAAATTATTAGCTCATCATATAAAAAAGATTTAACAAAGGTTTTAAATAGACCATCTGGTTTTGATGCTGGATTTTTTGTTAATGATTATTATTTTGATGAAAGTGGAGATTTGGATATTCATAATGGTAGATTCTGCAAAACACCAGAATTCCAGAATGGAATATACGCTTATTTTGCTACAGTCGGTATATCATCAATTACTAATAAACTAGAAGGAGTATATCCTTACTTTATTGGTAATACTTTTAGATTTCCAATAATAACTGATAATTACACATTAGATCACAATTTTGATTTCAATAGTTCAAACCTCATAAGAAATACTACTCCATATAAAGTAAGTGAAGAATTTGCAGACAATGATTTTATCATTGAATCAAACGAAACAGTTAGACAAATTTCAAATGTAGAATCTGTCACGAAAGGTGGAGTGGAAGATATTACAATTTTTAGTGGTGGAAGTGGATATAAAGTTGGAGATTCAGTATCCTTTGATAATGAAGGTACAAATGGAAGTGGATTTACTGCAGAAGTATCTGAATTAGTTGGTATTGGGGTATCAAAAATAGAATTGGGAACTCAAAGATTTAATAATACTGTTTTTACTTGGAATGATGGTGATGAAGTTCAAGCAAATTATTTACCATTTATAGAATTAAATGATCAAGACTCAGTTATCATATCTGGATTGAATACATCAATATTGAATTTAACTAATACATTTAAAGTTGGTGTAAACACTGATAATGTAAGTCTTGGTAAAACAATGTCAGTTGGTAATGCAAATGGTATTGTCGAGGATATTTTTGTTGATAAAATACCAAATACAGTGTCTATCGGAGGTTCAATTAGAATAGGAGTTGGAAATACTACGGAAGTCGTAAAAGTCTTGAATTTATATAATTTAAGAAAAATAATTAGAGTATTCAGAAATGTAGGTGCTGCACATACATTTGGTTCAAATGTAGATATTTTAAATAATAGATTTACTATTCCTGTAAAAACTAAAAAGTTTGATTCAAAAATAAATGATATTGTTTATTTCAATGGTGTTCAGTCTGTAGGTGTAGGAACTTCAGGAGTTGGTTCAACTTCAAATTATGTTGTTGGAGAAACTTTGGAAATAGTTTCAATTCCTGAGAGAGTAATTTATCTACCAAATCATCCGTTTAAAACTGGACAAAAATTAACTTTAGCAAGACCAAATGTAGCGAATGCAGAGTTTGATGTTTCCCCAACAAATAGTTCAAACGGATCATTTGAACTTCCATTCACAGGACAAACTTCTACTGATGTTTATGCTATTAAAAAAGATGAAAATTATATCGGTATTGTAACAACAAGAGTAGGTATTGGAAGTACAAGTGATGGTTTATATTTCTTAGGTAATGGTGTTTCTGGAATAGGTTCTCATTTATATAATTTTACTACTAATTTTGAACAAGTTATTGGTGATGTAGATAAATTTACTGCTACATTAACAACAAAAGTAGCTGCAGCTAATACAACGACACATGGTTTACTTGAAGGTGATGTTGTAAAAATAAATGTAATTCCTAACAATACAGTTGGTATTGGAACCACTACCCCAATTTCTGTCAATTACAATTCCCAATTTGAAAAATTATTAATAAATTCAGTTTCTTTTGCTGGATCTAATATAAACACAAGTAATCAAATACAAGTAATTCATGGATTTAAAACAGGCGACAAAGTTTTATACGAAAGTGATGGAAATAATGCAACAGGATTAAACGATGGGGCATATTATGTTTATAAGGTAAGTGATGAATTATTACAATTAGGTCAAACATATAAAGATGTTATATCATCACCACCAATATTAGATTCAATCACTTATAATTCAGGAGGAAATAATCAAAAATTATCTTTAATTAATCCACCAATAAAAGTTACTAAAAATTCAAAATTAACTTTTGGATTATCTACTACAACATTATCTGAATTTGATTTTAAAATATTCTATGATAAAAATTTAACAAATGAATATGTTAGTTCTAAAGATACAACTAATTTTAATGTTATTGGTGTAGGTACGATTGGAATAGGAACTAATAATAGTGATCCTGTAGGTGCTCAATTATCAGTTCAATATTCACCATCATCTCCTGATGTTTTGTACTACGGTATAACAAAAGGTGGATTTATCAGCACTGCAGATACTGACGTTCAAAATTATTCTGAAATACGATTTGTAGATAGTATATACAACGGAGAATACAAAATATCTGGTGTTACCTTTGAAACGTTTAATTTTTCTCCAAAAAATCCTGAATTTGCAAGATATGCTGACACTGAGTGTGAAAAATTAGAGTATTCAACTAAGTCAACAAATATAGTTGGTGAAATAAAAGAATTTAAAATTATATCACCAGGAAATAATTATAAAAAATTACCTTTATTCAATAATGTTGTAAGTGTAGGTGGAACAGGAGCTAATATAAAGGCAAAATCAGATTTGATAGGAAAAATTAATAAAACAAGAATTATTGACTATGGATATGAATACGCTTCTGATAAGACATTAAGTCCTGAAGCTTTTATTCCACCAGTAATAAGTATTGATAATCTTGATGTTATAGATTCGGTTGAAGTTGTATCTGGTGGAGTTAATTATTCTTCTGCACCTAATTTATTAGTTTTTAATGATACAAATAACACTGTTGTTGATAATTCATCTTTACAAGCTGTAGTTCCAAATCAATCAATATCACAAGTTCAAGTTATTGCCCCAATAAATGGTTTAAATTCAGTAGATCATAGAATTATTGCTATTAATAATTCTAATGGAGTTGGTATAAATTCTATTGAGACAAGTGTAGCAGGTGTTGTAACATGTTTCTTAGAAACACCTTTTGGTGGTTTTGTTCAAGAACCATTTTCAATAAATGATAAAGTTTTTGTAGAAGGAATATTAAGAGTAGGTGAATCTGGAATAGGTGCAACTCAGGGTGGTATATCAACAAATACTACTGTCGAAGGTGATGGATTTAATTCGGAAAATTATAATTATCAATTCTTTAACGTTGATGATTATATTGCAGGAACACAATCAGTTTTAAAATTCTCTTTAGCTGGGTTAACAACAAATCCAGGTATTGCAAAAACATTCCAATCAGGATATGCAACCTTAGTTAATCAAAATAATTATCCAGAGATAATTCCATCTCAGAAAAGAGGTATATTTGAATTAAATGAAAGATTAACAGTAAATAATAATCTTTCAGATTTAATAGTTGTAGATATAAGGGATGATTATATAAAAATTGATGGATTATATCAAATTTATAAAGGTGATAGAATAACAGGTACATTAAGTGGTGTGTCTGCTGAAATCGTATCGAAAGATATAAATTCAGGTAGATTTAAAATAGACTTTTCAAATAGACAAGAAATTGGATGGTTAGATAATACTGGTAAAATAAGTGAAGATTTTCAAGTAACACCAAATAATGATTATTATCAGAATTTATCATACTCTGTCAAGAGTTCAATTGAGTGGGATAAATTTGTAAATTCAGTAAATAGTCTTATTCATCCAGCAGGATTAAAGAACTTTGCTGATACTTCTATTCAAAATACTGTTAATGTAAGAAGTGGATTAGGTTCAACAGTACCAGCAGTATCAACAATAATTCTAGATGTGATAAGTGATAATATGAGAGTTGATGCGATTAATAACTTTGATATGACAAAGGATTTTGATATCCTTAAAAATAAATCAAAAAATTTACAATTAAGAAATAAAGTTTTAACAGATTTTACTAGATGTTTATCAAATAGAGTTTTATTACACGATGATATAAGTGATGAATTTTCAAGTGCTGGTTTTTCTGCTAGTAATAGTGTAATAGAGGAATTAAATTCTGATTTTTCTAATTATATTATTCAAATAGTAGATCCAGATACCTTTGATGCTCAACTTCATGAAATTGTTGTTTTGACTGATGAAGATGATGCAATTTTATTTGAAAAAACAAAAGATTTTACAAATATAGATTTGGGGGATTTGTTAACAGATATTACATCTGCAAATATTAAAAATTTAATTTTTGAACCAACTGAAAAATCAACTAGAGATCATAATATAAAAATTCTAAAAACTGATTTTAATACTACTTTATCTGGTATCAATACAAATACTATTGGTAGCGTTACATTAACTGGAGTCAATATAGGTGTTAGCAGTGTTGCATCTGGTGTTACAACATCAACAATTGTTGAATTTCCAAATACTGATTTTAACTCTTTATATGCAAATATTTTTGTTGAAGATTCTGTAACAAAAGAAATAAATTATAATGAGGTTGTAGTTGACTTTGATGGTACAGACACAACTATCTCACAAATTTATATTGATAAAAAACCCTCTAACAGTATGAGTAACGTTGGAGTAGTAACAGCTAGGTTTGAAAATAATTTAATTAAATTGCAAATTGAAAATGATCGACCTAATATCTTAGATGTAAGAACAAATATTGTTGGTTTAGGTACAACAACTTCTGGTATTTCAACATACAGATTCTCAGCTTCCGATCAACCTGCTGGTTCTGAAAGAAGTGCAAGATTAGAATCTGGATATGTTACTGGAACTGCTAGTACAATCACATATACTACTTTAAATAAAGATATTGATAGTTCAGTAAAATCATTAATAAGAGTTTCTTGTGGAGAAACATCTGCAGTGCATCAGATAATATCAATTCGGGATGCTGATGATATTTTAACCATCCAATATCCCTTTGTATCTGCTGGTTCAACTTCTGGTATTGGAACATTTGGAGGTGAAATAGTTGGAAATGATATTAATTTAAGATTTTATCCTGACCCTGAGTTCACATCTTTAATTGAAGTTCAATCTTATAATCAAATTTTTAATACTGATAATGATTTTGATAATACTCCCCCTAATTTAACATATGGAACTGTTACACAACAATTATTTTTAACAACTTATGATGGATTGGAAGGAAAAAGAGCAAATAAAACAAAATTTGATTTAAAATATGAAGGAACACCAATTTATACTAAAACATTTAATCCAAATACAGTAGGCATAATAAGCACAACAACTGGAATTTTTACGATTCCAAATCACTTCTTTAACACTAATGAAGAATTAACTTACAAACCAGATTCTTCTTTTATTGGTGTTGCAGCGACAGCATTATCAATTGGATCAACTGCAAATACTGCTGGTGTCGTTACAACTATATTACCATCTACTGTATTTGCAAAAAGAATAGATGAAAATAAATTTCAATTATTTTCAAGACCAGAGTATATTTCAGTTGGTGCTGCCATAACATTTACAGGAATTGGAACAGGTAATGCACATAAGTTAACAATGGATAAATTATTATCCAAAACTATGATTGGTTTAGATGGAGTAGTTCAACAACCAATCACATTTACTTCAATATCACATACATTAGATGCAAGTATAAATGACACAGCTACACAATTTGTAATAAGTGGAATTGGATCAATACAACCAAGTGATGTATTGAAAGTAAATGATGAATATATGAAGATTGAACAGGTTGGATTTGCAAGTTTGACTGGTGGAACAATAAATGATGCAGATGATATTGCAGCAGGTATTTCTACACTTCCAGTTGTTAAAGTTCAAAGGGGTACATTGGGAATTGCAGCAACTTCTCATTCATCTAGTGATACTGCAAGAGTTCATAGAGGTTCATTTAATATTGTTGATAGTTCAATTTATTTTATAGATCCACCGAAAGGTAATACAAGATCAAGAAGAACAGATACCAATTTACCATTTGTAAAAGCACAATTTAGTGGTAGAACATTTTTAAGAAGTGATTATACGACTAATATGTTGTTTGATGACGTTTCTGATGATTTTACAGGTATTGGAAAAACATATTCATTAACTGTTGGTGGTGCAAATACATCATCAGGTATCTCTATTGGTAATGGTGTTTTATTCATAAATGGTATCTTCCAAACTCCTCTTACAACAAATAATTCAGGTCATAACTATGAATTTATTGCAGATACAACAGCTGGCATTTCAACTGTTCAATTTACAGGAATTACATCAGAAAATGGTCAATTTATAGTATCAGAATCAGATATTAATCAAAACCAAGTTCCAAGAGGTGGTTTAATTGTATCTCTAGGTTCTACACCAGGTCTTGGTTACGCTCCATTGGTTGGTGGAAAAGCATCCTTATTTAAAAATGCTGCTGGTGCTATTACAAGTGTTGTTGGTATTGCAACTACATCAGGAGTTAATTATGGAATTAGCACTGCTGCATATGATAATATTACTGGTATTATTACAGTTACCACAGATAAAGTTCATGGATTCTCACTAGGTCAACCAAACACTGTTCAATTGAAGGGATTAGAGTTTGTATGTCCTAAAACCGTAGTTGGTACAGTAACAAATGCAACTTATAACACCGCAAACGGTAATTTTGTTATAACGATTGCAAATCACGGGTTAGTAAATGGTGATGCAGTAATTCTTACAACAGAATCATTTGGGTTCACATGTACTCAAGATGGTAATACTGCAACCAAATTATATCCAAGAGCAACTGACCCTGCAGCGGGACAATACTTAACAGTTAGTAACGTAACTACAAATACTTTTAGAGTTAATGTTGGAGCATCATCTGCAAGTGATCAGTATGCACACACATTTGTTTCTGCTGACGCTGACGCTGTTAAAACAATCGGTGGTGGTGGATATGTTGGTGTTACTACAACAATCTTCCAAGATCATGAAAGACCCCTCTTCCTTGTAGGTATAGTTTCTGAGAGAACATTTGAAGTTCAAGCAGGTGCAAGCACAATACCCCACACATATCAAGGAGGTGGTGTAGCCTATGAATTCTTTGAAGATAATTCATTTGGTTCGGGATACAGAGGTGGAACAGTTGCGATTGGTGTTACTGATCTTGCTTATGAACATCGATTTGTAAGTGCTGGTATTGGATCAATTAGAAGAACAACATTTAATGGAGCACAATACACAGCAACTAATGCAGTTTATGAATCTCAT
>MDTB01148091.1_pt1 | contig 16938 bp, 19 predicted proteins | sample 811161 | NCBI WGS metagenome assembly MDTB01 (sample SAMN05326650, study PRJNA326480) | marine metagenome | isolation source: seawater | place: Mediterranean Sea | collected 2009
CGTTAATTGCAGCGGATAAGGCGAAGATTAATTTGGATTGGCGTCGTGCTTGTGCCATTGATCTGGCGACAAAAGGAACGGGAAAATCGGTATTAGAAGCAGTTCGTACTTCGATTAATCCTAAAGTCATTGAATGTCCGAGTCAGGATGTAGGGGCTAGCAAACGAAGTATTGATGGTGTTGCGAAAGATGGGATCCAAGTTAAAGCGAAGGCTAGGGTTACTGTACGATCTAATTTAGATAATTATGTGGGGAGCGCCCTTGAAGAGACTATCATTGCTCGAGTTGGAGAAGGCATTGTAACAACCATTGGATCTGCAGATACGTATAAGGATGTGTTAGAATCTCCGGATAAAATTTCAAAGGTTGTTTTAGGAAGAGGTTTGGATGTCGGAACGGCATTTGAAATTTTATCTATTGATATAGCCGATGTGGATGTGGGAGAAAATATTGGAGCTAAATTGCAAGAGTCTCAAGCAGAGGCGGATAAAAATGTGGCTCAAGCTAAAGCGGAAATGCGTCGGGCTGCAGCGGTTGCATTGGAGCAAGAGATGAAAGCTAAAGTAGAAGAGATGAAAGCTAAAGTAGTAGAAGCCGAAGCTGAAGTTCCGCTTGCCTTGGCAGAAGCATTTCGAAGCGGGAATTTAGGCGTCATGGATTATTATCGCCTAAATAACATTAAGGCGGATACCGATATGCGTGATTCAATTGCCAACGAAACTGAGGAATAGTCATCGATAATTTTTTCACAGATGAGCAAGTGCAAGAATTCCTTTTTTATGCACTCGCGCTTGGGAGCTGGATCTTTTTTGAGTTTTTAAAAGGGCGAACTACCAAGAAACCGCCAAAGGAACAGGAGGAAGTTAAAAATGAGGGGAGTTCTCTTGACCCTGTAACGCTTCCCTACGAATTAATACGAGAAGAAATAAAAAAGAAGAAGGAAGCGAGACGTTTGCTTGAAGAAACCGATCGGACGGAAACTAGTACAAATCTAGAGGAAATCCATGAGGCTGTGATAGAATCTGAGGTAAAACCGAATACTCAATTTGAATCAGCATCAAATACTAGCTTTTACAGCGAGTTGGAACAACAAGAAAAAGAAATCGCTCAAAAACAGAAAGAGGCAGAAATGCTGAAGGCTCAGGTTCAATTTCAAGTAAATGAAAAGGTTCTAGCTAAGAAACAGATTCAACCAAGTGACCGAATTACGTCACGAATAAGAAGGAATTTTAAAACGAAAACGCAGGCACAAATTGCTTTAATTTCAGGAAATATTTTATCGAAGCCAATCGCCCTTAGAGGGAATGATTTGAATTAAGGGATAGTGATACTTTTGTTTTTTGAATCGGCTTTGGGGCGAGCAGGCGTATCGAGGCTACTAGAAAAGACGGTGAGATGGTTTCCATCTGTGAAATATACTTTTACAGGACCTCGTTTCTTTAGGGTTTCTTGTTCGCCTTTAAATAACCTCTGCTTAAGTAAGAATTTTTTATCATTTGTTTGCTCGACTATGACATAAACTTCCCCAGAAGCACGAAGTGTCATTTCTTCAAGAGGATAGGCTTCTTTTGTAAGACTAGCGTTTTCTTGTGCTTGGTTAGTAACATTAGAGGATGGAATGGCAGTAGACTCATTGTTCGAATTTACGATGGACTGAATCAGCCAAATGGCACTAAATACAAATAAAAGTGTGCCAATTCCCACGATGCCAGTTTTGATGTAAAGGTCTTTATTACTCGAAGTAGCGGAAGGAGATTCATTTGCATCCAATGGCTCTTCTTGTGTCGATTGTGGCTTTACATTGATTTTACCATAAGAAGGTTTTGGCGTTAAATCATTAAGTAAGGGATCTCCCGTTGCTTGATCTAGATTTAGATTCGCTCCAAAAAGTTCAGCACTTGTTTTTTTAACATTTTTTGAATGCGACAATAGTTGCTCTTGGTACTGTGATAAGATTCTTTCAGGGTTAAGTTTAAGGTATTTGGCGTAATTCTTAATAAAGCCTATCTTATAGATGTTGGGTAGGTCATAATCGAATTCACCCTTTTCGATATGGCTTAGAAAATCACTTCGTATTTTTGTAGCTTCTGCTGCTTCTCTTAAAGAGATACCTTTTCGCTTTCTTGCTTCTTCAATCTTTGAGCCAATGGATTGCATGATTTTTATTTATTATATTTTCTTAGCATCGCAAGCAATAATCTCAACCATTAAATCGCTCCATTCACCTTTTCTTCGAGAATCTATTTTTACAGACGCATTTGGAAGGATTTCCTGGAAGGCATTTTCATAATGGTTTTGAAGTAGGCTTAGTTCGCTTTCTAAAATTCCACTAAGTATAAGAACAGCATTGGGTCGAAGGCTTTTTATAATTTGAGAGGAAAAAGGGATTAAAACATCCGTTTGAATATTGACCATAAGGAAGTCAATTGTTTCTGCGGGAAGACCCGTATTCAAATCATCTATGCTAAAAGGAGTGGTTGTTATATGTGGGTTATAGTCTAGATTTTCCTTACAAACCTTAATGGCATCGGGGTCGTTATCAAAACCACGAACGGAGGAAAAGCCTAATGCCTTAGCGGAAAGTGCTAAAACGCCTGATCCACAACCAGCATCAACAATTTTTAAATCAGCCGGTATCTCCGGCATGGATTCAACATAGTCTAATAGTCTGGAGGCACATAGTTGAGTTGTTTCATGGCTACCAGTTCCAAATGCCATTCCTGCATCTAAGTAAACAACCTGTGCAGATGCAGGTGTTTTATATGTGTCTTTAGCCCAAAGAGGAACCCAGTGGAGCGAACGATCTGACCATGGTTTGACAAAGGATTTGTAAGCATCTTGCCATTCTTTAGGTTCAATGGATTCTATCTGAAAGTCATTTTGAATTTGAGGGAATTCCATGCGAAGACTTTGTATGTAACCTGTGGACTCCGTTTCGTCTTTAAAATAGCCGATTAAATAAAAAGGATCAGTGGGCGTGTTTTGTTGTAGTGCCCAAGGACAGGCTTCGCTTTCAAAAAAATAGCTTTCTAATGCCTCTACTAAATCGGAGGCAATTTCTAGAGATATTTTTAAGCGAACGGTCATAGGAAATCAGCCTTGTTCTGATGCTTGTTCACTTAATTTTCGAATCACAGATGGCAGTAATTTGTGTTCCGCTCGGTGTACCTTTTCGGTTAAAGAATTAAGAGTATCCTCAGAATTAATCTCAACGCTTGCTTGGTTTATGATAGGGCCGGCATCTAATGCCGGAGTCACCCAGTGGACGGTACAACCAGTTATGGTTACGCCATAATCAAATGCTTGCTTAATAGAATCTATGCCTGGAAAACTGGGAAGTAAGCTAGGGTGCAGATTGATGACTTTTCCATTTAAGGCGTCGATAAAGCTTTTATCCAAGATACGCATAAATCCAGCCAATACGACTAAATCTGGATGGTATCCAAGAATTTTCTCTACAAAGGCCGTTTCTTCGTCGTCGTTAAGGCGTGCTTTTTTTCCAGCTTTAGGGATGCAATGACCTGGTTTTTTGAATTTTTTTGCTAAGTTTAAAATGGGTGCATCTGGGATGTCAGACAGAATGGCAACAGTTTCAACTGAGCCTAAAACTCCAGATTGCTCTGCTTCTAAGAGGGCTTTAGCATTATTACCTCTCCCAGAGCCAAGTATGACAATTTTAAAAGACATTATAGCGTGTGTTATTTAAAAAACTTCTTTGCCTTATCAACAAATGATTTTGAAATGGGATTACCGGAGTCTCCACAGGCTTCAGCAAAAGATTCGAGTTTCTCTTTTTGATCTTTGTTTAGTTTCTTTGGAACTTCAACTTGTATTCGAATCAATAGATCTCCTTGACCGCCTCTTAAATGGGGCATTCCCTGTCCTTTGAGGCGAAATGTAGTGCCGGTTTGTGTTCCGCTTGGAATTTTAAGCGTTCCTTTCCCAAAGAGAGTGGGTACATGGATACTTCCTCCTAAGCAGGCAAGAAAGAATTTAATGGGTACTTCGCAAAAGAGGTCGTCTTCATGGCGTTCAAATAATTCGTGCTCTTTAACAATTATGATGATGAATAAGTCGCCAGAGGGGCCACCACCTATGCCTGCTTCTCCATTGCCTGAAGAGCGAAGACGTGAGCCGGTATGAACCCCTGCGGGGATTTTAACTTTGACTGTACTTGAGTCAATATAGCGACCCTCTCCCTTGCATTTCGCACAAGGGGTTTCAATTATTTGCCCACTGCCATTACATGTCGGACATGCTTGGCGAAAGCTAATAAATCCGCGATTAGAGGTCACCTGACCAGTTCCATTACAGGTTTTGCAGGTGGATTTTGATGTCCCAGCTTTCGCCCCTGAGCCGTTACATTCATCACAAGTGCAGTGCCGGCGATAACGAATTTGTTTTTCAGTTCCTTTAGCGGCTTCTTCTAAGCTAATCTCTAAATCATAACGTAGATCAGATCCTTGTTGAACGCCACTAGAACCACGTCCAGATCCCCCGCCAAAAATGTCTTCGAAGATGCCTCCACCCATTCCGCCACCTCCAAAAGCTTCACGAAAAATATCAAATGGGTCAACCCCAGCACCTCCGCCACGAGCAGCTCCGCCACCCATACCATTTTGAAAGGCGGCATGTCCAAATTGATCGTAGGTAGCTCTTTTATTTGGATCTTTTAAAACATCGTAGGCTTCAGAGATTTCTTTAAATTTGGCTTCTGCTTGGGCGTCTCCTGGATTTTTATCTGGATGGTATTTGACGGCCAATTTCCTGTAAGCTTTTTTTAAAGCTTCATCGGAGACACCACGCTCTACACCAAGAAGTTCATAATAGTCTGTTTTAGACATAGTTATTCAGTTTTTGAGTTATCCTTGCCGCTTGATACAATGACATTAGCGGCACGAATGAGTCGATCATTCAAAACATAACCTGCGCGAATGGTTTCTATGACATGATCTTCTGCAATTGTTTCAGACGGTTGATAAGAAATACTTTCATGAAGGTTTGGGTCAAAAAGACTATTTTCTGGTTGGATTTCCTTGAGTCCGTTTTCCTCCAAAACAGTTTTAAATTGGAGCAAAACCATTTTAAAGCCTTTTGTTATTTCCTCAGCTTCAGGGTGATTTTTTGCAGCTTCCAAGCCAAGCTTCATGTTGTCAATGATCGGAAGCAGGGCTTCAAACAGTGAAGCATTTGCCATTTTAATAATCTCTTGCTTATCTTTGCTCACACGTTTCCTAAAATTTTCTAAATCTGCCATGGCTCTTATGTAGAGCGTTTGGTAATCTTCTTTTTGGGAATGCGCAGATTCTGATGAAACGGTTGAATCCTTGATGCCAGCCGCTTCAGCTCCTGTTTCAGCTTTTGATTCTTCTGATTTTTCTGATTTTTCTGTGTTCATTTAAAATTTTTTTTAATTCTTTATTTTCATTCATAACAAGAAAGTAAAGATATAAAGAAATGCAATCAGTCAATTTATTAGCTTGGGATTGCTTTTTAAACAATTGACCTTTTATGCAGAATAATCTTCCTTGTGACTTCCATTATTTATTAGGAAAAAGTGCATGTCAGAAAAGAGCAAATGTATTTTGGTTGTCGATGATGAGCCAGATGTAACGGAACTTGTGAAATATAAGTTAGAGCAAGAAGGGTATCATTGTGAGATTTTAAACAATCCTTTGTCATTCATAAGTAAAGCGCGTGAAATTAGTCCGGATTTGATTTTGTTGGATATTATGATGCCGGAATTAAATGGTTTGCAGTTGTGCAAAATAATCCGTTCGGATCCTAAAATGCGATCGACGCCGATCATATTTTTGACAGCAAGGGGTGAGGCAGAAGATCGAGTAAAGGGCTTAGAATCTGGGGCAGATGATTATGTCGCTAAGCCATTTAACACAAAAGAATTAATTTTAAGGGTTGGAAAAGTGCTCAGTCGTGGGCATTTGCAACACGAGTATACTAATAAAAATCGTTTGCAGATTGGAGGCGTAATGCTAGATTCATCAATTTATCAATTAACTGTGGATGATAAAGAGATACCACTAACTGCAACGGAGTTTCGTTTATTAAAGCTTTTAATGGAGCGAAAGAATCGTGTGCAGACGAGAGAGAATTTGCTAATCAATGTCTGGAATTATGATACAGATATCGAAACGAGAACCGTTGATACCCATATTCGAAGACTTAGAGAAAAGCTTGGGCCATATGCAGATTTAATCGAAACCATTCGAGGTGTCGGCTACAAAGCGGTAGATCTCAAATGAATCAAATTATAATTATTTTGCTCTCAGGCATCCTTGTATGGGTGCTTTATCGTTCGTATCTTTCCCAGAGAATCATACAAAAATTACACGCTTCTTTATTAAAGAAGAAACGGTACCTTCTGAAAGAGTCTAGTTCACAAATTCACCTGAAAGGCTTAGAGCCGTTAGTTCAAGAGGTGAATGCTTTAATTGATTATGTGTCGAATGCGGATTCTGAGTCTAGTGGGTTTTCTAACCAAGTAGAAATTACGCTCAGTGCGATTCAAGAGGCGGTTTTTATACTGAATCAGCAACACGAAATATCATATGCCAATGAGTCAGCTGAAACGATTTTTAATTTTGGTGCGAGCGTGAAAAAACAACGCCTTGAGTCAGTCGTGCGATCGCCTGCCTTGTTGGAATTGTTGTCTCAATACAATGTCGATAGCCCGTTGCCTATAGAACAAATATCGGTTGATAGAAAAGGGGAGCAGTTATGGTTTGAAGCATCCATTTCTGTGATTTCTAAGAGTAAAATGCAGAAAGAGAATGCCATTTTATTGGTCTTACATGACATCACCATGCTCAAAAAATTAGAAATGCTCCGAAAAGATTTTGTGACAAATGTCTCACATGAACTCCGAACTCCTATTACGATTATAAAGGGGTTTTCAGAAACGCTAGTAGACGATTCGGAATCATTAAGCGATGAGGCAAAGGCACGATTTTTCGTTAAAATTAAAAACAATATCGAGCGGCTTCATCTGTTGGTTGAAGACTTATTTACTTTATCTAGGTTAGAATCTCAGCCAGAGCAAATCGAGTACTCGGTACAATCGTTAGAAAGGTTATTTACAGACGTGAAAGATAATTACACTCGTCGGCTTGTTAAGGACAAGCAGTCGATTCAAATTGTGTTTGACTCAAGAATTGAGCCATTTGCCTTTGATGCTCATAAAATAAACCAAGTTTTAGATAATTTAATCGAGAATAGTTTTCGTTATGCGCCAGAATTTAAAGAGATTACAATCAAAGCAACGCTTCTTGATGAAGACAATATGATTGAATGTTCTGTTTCGGATGATGGGCCAGGAATCCCCGAAAAGAATTTGCCTCATATTTTTGAGCGCTTCTATCGGGTGGATAAAGGGCGTAGTCGTGAAGAGGGAGGGACTGGGCTTGGCTTGAGTATTTTAAAACATATCATTTTGTTGCACGGTGGAGCCGTTCGCGCGAAGAGTATTTTGGGAGAGGGGGCAGAAATTTTGTTTACGCTTCCCTACAGAAAAGCTTTAGACGAATAAGTCATGAAGGGGGAAGAAGTGTCAGGCGCCGTTTCGGAGGGCTATATTAAGGAGCTCAAGCGACAAAAAGAGCGAAAAGAAGAATTGAAGGATCGTTTGGTTGCAGATGGGTTTCCTTCTTTTAAAGAGGCAATTTTATTTGAAGCTGGGTGTGGACATGGGCATTGGTTAACGAGCTTCTCTATCGCAAACCCAGATACTAAATGTGTCGGGATTGATTTAATTGCAGGACGAATCAGCAAAGCAAACGCTAAAAAAGCAAAACGTTCGCTAGAGAATATGCATTTTTACAAAGCAGAATTGTTAGAGTTTTTGGAAGTGCTTCCGCCGAACATACGATTTTCGAATGTCGTTTTCTTATTCCCTGACCCATGGCCTAAAGCGCGTCACCATAAAAAACGTATGATTCAAATGCCGTTACTTGAGGGCCTTGCTCAGAGAATGAGTCCTGATGGGAAGCTTTATTTTCGAACCGACGATCGCTCATACTATGAATGGACGTGCGATCACATTGAGCAATCGGACTTTTGGGAAATGAAGCCCCAAGATCAGTGGATTTTTGAGGAAGATACCTATTTCCAAAATTTGATGGGTTCGTATTTCTCTGTAATTGCTCGGGCTTTGCCTGGATTAAAATAAGTCCAAGCTAACAATGAGGAGGAGTTGACCCATTAATGCCATAATGAGGAGTATGTAAGAAAAAGTGCTAAAATAATCATATGCTAAGCGTTTAATCGTAAGGGGCTTCAGTTCGGGATTCGGACGCTCAGTCAAATTATTATTCAAAATGGACGAAACATTTTTTTTCTCACGAAGTTGTGCGATTCGATCGGTTAAATTTGTAGGACTACCCATATACTGACTATGAACAAAAAATTATGAGGTTTAAATACTTTTTTTCATTCTTGTGTTGACCGAAGCGCGACTCGTGTTCATTTCAGATTGTTTTATATCATTTTAGTAGTTAAATTGCAGCAGTCTTATATTTGAAAAAATTACTTTCATACATTTTTTGGGGCTTACTTTTTGGTGGTTTTGTTTTTGGGGCCGATTCTTCGGGAGAATCAGCAGGTGTTAGTGCTTACGCTTATGAAATTGGAAAAGTATTTAATTTGCCACTTACAAATGCTATTTTAACTACGTGGATCGTTTCTATTGCGTTTATTTTATTGGTTCGTTTCACGGTTGGAAAGCCTGGGCTTATACCTAATAAAGCTCAACTGGTGTTTGAAAGCTTGATTGAAAGTTTAAAGGGGCTGTTAGAGCCGATCTTAGGCAAAAAAGCGTTTGATATAGCATTCCCTCTATTATTGGGATTTTTTGTTTTTATTCTCATAAATAATTGGAGTGGTATTTTCCCTGGCATTGGTGTCTTTGGATTTCAGGAAGTCATAGGAGACGAGAAAGGGCCTATTAAATATTGGCTCAGACCTGGAAGTTCAGATTTAAATGCAACCTTGGGGCTTGCTTTAATTGGAATGATTGCTTGGGCATATATTTGCCTTCGAGTCTCTGGTGCTAAATTTATGATCTGGGAGTTGTTCGGCAATAAGGCGAGCAAGGAAGAAACTCCAAAGCCGATTTATCTCTTGCTCACTCCGATTTTCATTGGGGTGGGATTGATTGAAATGGTGTCGATTGCATTTCGTCCCGTTTCTTTATCATTTCGTCTCTATGGAAATGTTTACGGGGGAGAGAATCTTTTGACGAGCATGACGGCGCTTGCTCCTTGGGCAGTCCCTGTTCCATTTTATTTTTATGAAATTTTAGTAGGGGTCGTCCAAGCTCTAATTTTCACATTATTGATTGCTATTTATATAGGATTAATAACTAATCATGGGGAGGATCACTAAATCAATTTAATTAGATGACCGTGTAGAAAATCGCGGATCTAACATTAAACAATAAACTAAAATTAAAATATTATGTTTGAAATATTACTAGCAGCAGTTGAAGGAAAAATACAAGTTGCAGCAGCAGCTTTAGGCGTACCAATTGGCATTGGCTTGATTGGTTTCAAAGCTTGTGAGTCTGTTGGTCGCAACCCAGACGCAGCGACAGCAATCTTGGTTCAATCCATTATTTGTATGGCGTTTGCTGAGGCGATCATTTTCTTCGCTATCTTCCTTGGCTAATTTTACACATACCGCCTTCGAAACGGAGGCGGTATTTTTAAACTGATTAATAACTCTATAATTTTATGAAACATTTTATTAGCGCTTTTTTTCTAAGTCTTTGCCTAGTCGCTGGTTTAACAGCAGGAGAAGAAACGGTTCATTATGATGCCGCATATTCGGAAAGCGGGAATTTAGCAGACGGTGAAGCGAGTGCAAAATCTGGGATGATTCAAGAAGTTGCTAAGCAGTTTGGAGTGGATTGGCCGACATTGATTGCTCAAATGCTGAATTTTTTGATTGTTGCGGTGGTTTTGCATCAATTGGCAATCAAGCCTATCTTATCTACTTTTGAAGAGCGTCAGCAAAAGATTGCCGATGGTCTGCAGTATGCAGAAGAAATGAAAGCGCAATCCTTAGCGGCAGAAAAAGAACGCAGTGAAAAAATTAAAGAAGCGGTCTTAGAAGCTCAAAAAATTGTAGGGGAGGCAAGAGATCAATCTAAGGCTTTAATCGAGAAAAAAATCCAAGAGGCGACAATACAGGCAGAATCATTAATCAAAAAAGCGAATGAAGCGACTGAAATTGAGCGACAAAAAATGTTAGCAGAGGTACGGGAAGAAGTGGCTCGACTAGTCGTTGTTACTTCCGCAAAAGTGCTCGAGAAGGAATTGAGCAATGAAGACAAAGATAAATTTTCAAAATCTGCAGTAAATAGTTTAAATAATAGCCTTTCATAAATAATGCGCGGTACTAAAAAAATAGATCAACTAGCTCAAAAACTGATAGAAGTTTCTAAAGTCGATGGCATTGTTGATGAATCGAATCTTTGGAAAGGCGTACAGGCAGTCAAGGAATCGAAATCGAACTATTGGATTCCATTGTTAAAAACCCTTAAGAAAAAATTATCTAGAATACTCACTTGGCAAACGGCAGAAGTGACCTCTCCAACAGAGCTAGATGCCAATACTTTGAACGAACTGAAAGAACTTTTTTCACAACGTTATCATAGGCCCATACAGGTAAAAACAAGTATAGACTCGTCATTAATTGCCGGCATACGAGTCAAAATAGGTGATGATGTGTACGATGCTTCCATAGCAGAACGCCTAAAACGAATTTCTGAAGCAAATAAAATTTAATAGAGTAATTAATAAATCATGAGCTCAATAGTAGAACAAATAGAAAAAGAAATCGCTAATTTTGAAGCGGGTGCTGTAAAAAAGAATGTTGGAACAATTGTTTCAATTGCCGATGGAGTGGCAAAATTGGAAGGGCTTTCCGATGTCATGTACAATGAAATGATTGATTTCGGCAACGGAGTGACCGGGCTCGCCTTAAATTTGGAGGACGATACCGTTGGGTGCGTGATTCTTGGCGATTATTCGGATCTGAAAGAAGGCGATGAAGCTTCCACTACGGGGAAACTGCTCTCCGTTCCAGTTGGAAAGGGTCTTTTGGGCCGAGTGGTCGATGCTATAGGACAACCAGTCGATGGCAAGGGTGCTATTCAGTCAGAGGAATCTTACCCAGTTGATCAAATTGCTCCGGGAATCATTCCTAGAAAATCGGTGGATCAGCCATTGCAGACAGGGATCATGGCGGTGGATTCAATGATACCTATTGGTCGTGGGCAGCGAGAGTTGATCATTGGCGATCGCTCTACGGGTAAGACTACAATCGCTATTGATACGATTATCAATCAAGCGAAGATTAATAACCAACATAAAAGTGCGGATGGCTCTTATGAAGAAGGCTTCCGTCCGGTTTATTCCATTTATGTCGCAGTGGGGCAAAAAAATTCTAACATCGCGCGAACCATTAATGTTTTAGAAAAAGCGGGTGCTTTAGAGTATACAATCATTGTTACGGCTCCGGCAGCCGATAATCCAGCAAACCAATACATTGCACCATTCTCTGGAGCTTCTATGGGAGAATATTTCATGAATAATGGGATGGATGCTTTGATCGTGTATGATGATCTTTCCAAGCAGGCGGTTGCCTATCGACAAATTTCTCTAGTATTGAAGCGACCATCTGGGCGTGAAGCTTATCCAGGGGACGTATTTTACTTACATTCACGCTTACTTGAGCGTTCAGCTCGTGTGAATGAGGATAACGGAAATGGCTCATTAACTGCTTTGCCAATTATTGAAACGCAAGCAGGTGACGTTTCGGCTTACATTCCAACGAATGTGATCTCTATTACAGACGGACAAGTGTTCCTTGAAACCGATTTATTTAACCAAGGTATTAGACCTGCGATTTCCGTCGGACTATCCGTTTCTCGTGTCGGATCTGCTGCTCAAATTAAAGCGATTAAAAAGGTGGCGGGTAAGGTAAAATTGCAGTTAGCACAATTTAGAGAACTGGCAGCGTTTGCTCAGTTCGGGTCTGATTTAGATGCAAAAACAAAGGCTCAGTTAGATCGAGGAGCTCGCGTAGTTGAATTATTTAAGCAAACGGCATTCAATCCGATTCCGGTTGAAATACAGACCGCACTTATTTGGTCTGTGCAAAATGGACACTATGATACAATCAATGTGGATCAAGTCGTTAAAGCAACAACGAGCTTAAGGGAATTTTTTGAGACGAGAGGCTCTGCAACAATGGATAAAATCCGTACAGGTAAACAACTGACAGAAGAAATTGAAGCGGAGTTGTCTGGGCTTCTTAAAGAATGGCAAACGGTATTTAGTGCCTAACGCTATCGAGCATTAGCAATCAATTCTATGGCAAATTTAAGAGACATCCGCAGGCGAATCAAGTCGGTTAAAAATACCCGACAAATTACCCGTGCTATGCAGTTGGTATCTTCGTCTAAAATGAAGCGTTCGCAAGATGCGGCTCTTGCAGGTAGACCATACGCCTATGTTCTTGCTGAGATGTTGAATACGGTTAGCGAGAGTTTTAAAACCTCTGGAAGTGAAATTGAGCACAGTTTCTTTAAGCCTCGTCCGGTTCAAAAGCGTGGAATCTTAATCCTCTCAACTGACAAAGGTCTCTGCGGTCCTCTTAATTCAAACTTATTTCGTATGGTTGCAGAATCCGTTGATGGCGAAGCGCTCTACTTTACAGTTGGCCGAAAAGGGGCTCAATTCGTCAAGCGTGCTGGCTTGGATTTGAAACAGGCGTTTGAGGTTTCTGATAAGGTAGAAACAAGTGAATTTATTCCAATTGTAGAAACGCTTGTTCAGTCCTATGAAAATGGAGCTATTGATACAATAGAGATTGCCTATCCAAATTTCATTAATGTGCTCGTTCAGAAACCAGTGATTCAGCCTATTTTACCAATCCTCGATTTAGATACCGTTTTAGAACAATTGAAGTCGAAAATCAAAGGGTTTACAGAAGACATTAGCCAAGAATCTCGAGAGATCGCTTTTGAGCCGAGCCCAAATGAAATCCTAAGCCAATTGCCGAGTTTGTATCTACGCTTCATGGTATCACAGTTAATTTTAGAGTCAAAAGCCTCTGAATACTCAGCTCGAATGGTCGCTATGAAGTCGGCTACGGATAATGCTTCTAAGCTCGTGGATGCGTTAACTTTGGATTATAACAAAGCGCGCCAAGCGGCTATCACACAAGAAATTTTAGAAATCGCTGCCGCTTCGGCCGCATAAAAATAAAGAATTTAATATCAAAAAAATATTATGAGTGCATCTGGAAAAATCGTTCAAGTCATCGGCGCTGTCGTCGATGCATCCTTCCCTAAAGAGAATGTTCCTAACATTCTTGACGCTATTACTATTGATTACGAAGTGGATGGTGTTGCTAAAGAGTTAACTTTGGAGGTTCAACAGCATCTAGGCGATGGTGTGGTTCGAGCCGTAGCAATGTCATCTACAGATGGTTTAAAGCGTGGTATGGCAGTTACAAACACGCAAGCACCTATTTCTGTGCCGGTCGGACAAGCGGTTCTCGGTCGTATCTTTGATGTGATTGGGAATACGGTTGATGAAAAGGGGCCAGTCAAAACAGATGAGCGAAGACCCATTCACCGTGGAGCTCCTGAGTTAATCGATCAAGCAACCGAGGCCGAGATTTTAGAGACGGGCATTAAGGTGATTGATTTAATTTGCCCATTCACAAAAGGTGGAAAAGTAGGTGCATTTGGTGGTGCGGGTGTCGGTAAGACGGTCGTGATCATGGAGTTGATTAATAACATCGCTAAGGCACACGGTGGGTATTCAATTTTTGCGGGTGTGGGCGAGCGCTCTCGTGAAGGAAACGATCTCTATCATGAGATGTCAGATGCCGGAGTTATCGATCAATCAAATTTAGATAATTCTAAAGTGGCCTTGGTTTATGGTCAAATGAATGAGCCTCCTGGAGCACGTATGCGAGTTGCGCTTTCAGGGCTTACCATGGCTGAGTATTTTAGAGATGAGAAAAATCAAGATGTGTTATTATTCGTCGATAATATTTTCCGTTTTTCTCAAGCAGGTGCGGAGGTGTCTGCATTGCTAGGTCGTTCACCATCAGCGGTGGGTTATCAGCCGACGCTTTCTCAGGAAATGGGAAATCTACAGGAGCGTATTACTTCGACTAAGAAAGGCTCTATTACTTCTTTCCAAGCGGTTTATGTGCCAGCTGACGACTTAACAGACCCAGCACCGGCTAATACATTCGCACACTTGGATTCTACAATCGTGCTTGAGCGTTCTATTGCCGAGCTTGGCATTTACCCAGCGGTGGATCCATTGGCTTCAATTTCAAATGCCCTTGATCCCGCAATTGTTGGTGAAGAGCATTATCAAGTTGCGCGTGGGGTACAAAATGTTCTGCAGCGTTATAAAGACCTACAAGATATTATTGCGATTCTTGGACTCGACGAATTGTCTCCAGAAGATAAGCAAATTGTTTATCGTGCTAGAAAAGTTCAAAAATTCCTTTCTCAACCATTCCATGTGGCAGAAGTATTTACTGGAATTTCAGGGCAGTATGTCTCAATTGCTGATACGATCAAAGGCTTTAAGATGATCCTCGAAGGAGAGTGTGATACTATTGCTGAAAATGACCTTTATATGAAAGGCTCTATCGATCAGGCACTTGAGGGAGCAAATGAGTAATGTCACTGACATTGAATTAATAATTATCTGATAGATGTTACGCTTAGAAATCATATCGCCCAAAGAGCAAATTGTATCGACAGACGCATTTGAAGTGGTGTTGCCCACGGAATTAGGTGAGGTCGGTATCTTGTCTCATCATATTCCACTCATTACTCATATGAAGATGGGGATTTTGTCGGTATTTAATGATGGAACAGCTGAGCGTTATGTGGTCAGCGGTGGTTTTGCTCAGGTTAAGGCGGATAAAGTTTCCGTACTAACGGACGATGCCTTGCTTATTTCAGAATTGGATTCCTCGGAGATTGAATCAAAGATACAAGCTCTTGAAGCTCAAATTGCAGAGGAAGCTTCTACTGAATTAAAAAAGACCTATGTGTCCCAGTTAGAGTTTTTTCAATTACAACAGTCCTTAGTGGCACATTCGTAAGCACTCGCTAATCCAATTAGTGTTAGATTAGCTACAAACTGGGTTTGATTGTTCCAGTTTTGTGTTAAATTAGCGGTGCTACCTCCGGTTGTCAGTACGATCGGCTCATTATAGCCGTTTGCAATCAGTGCATTTGAGATGTGTTTAAGTAACGCTTCAACCATCCCAGAAAAACCAACAGATACTCCTAGTTGCATGGCTTGGATGGTGGATGTGCCAAAACCTTCTATGGGACTCACAAGATCGGCATCTGTTAATTCAGGTAGCAAGGCTGTTTGTTCGTTTAAGTATTGTGTCATAAGCCCTAAGCCAGGTGCAATGACGCCACCTTCATAGCCGTTATCGGTTATGATATCAAAGGTTATTGCAGTTCCCATATCAATAATAATGGCTGGAATTGTGTGATAGCTTTTTACGGCAATCGCATTGGCAATACGATCATGCCCGACTTCTGACGGCTTTGGGTAATTTAGTCTAATTCCCTTGTTCGTCTCGTGTGTGAGTTGAAATATAGGTTTATTCGAAGGCTCGAGGATCGCTCGCATTGCAGAATTTAAATTGGGAACAACCGAGCAAAAAGAAATCGCATCAAAATCTCTACCTTGAATTAGTTTATGAAATTCAGTTAAAAAGTGCGGAGAATCTTTAAATTGTTTTGTGGAAAATGAGCCAACTTCAAAAGTCGTTTGAGCGTCTATAATCCCATAATTCACATTCGTATTTCCAATATCGATACAGAGTACTTTCATTTCTTTAGCGTTACATCACCTGAATGTATTGTTTTGATGACATCGGCATCCGTTTTCAAGAGTAATGCACCATCGTCATTAATCCCTAAGACCGTCCCTTTAATTGTTTTATGATTTTGCATGAGTTCGACTCGTTTGTTTTTTAGATAATCATAGTCTTGCCATTGTATGGGAAGCTTTGTGCTTTCTTCAGTATTCATACAAATAGAATAGGCTCGAATAACTGCAGCAATCACTGCTATTGCAATTTGATTAAGTGAAATAGTGTCTCCCGTAATTTCTTTAAGGCTAGTAGCAATGGATTGAATCGATTGAGGCATCGTTTTCGCAGAGCTATTGACATTGATCCCGATCCCAAAAACGATTGTATGCATTCGGTCTGTATCGATTTTTGCTTCAGTGAGCATTCCAGATAATTTTCTCTCTCTATAGTAGAGATCATTGGGCCACTTGATTTTTAAATCAGAATCTGAAATGTATTTTTGCAACGCTTTACAGACCTCAAGACCTGCCCAGAGCGTAAATTTTTGTAATTTCTCGGGTGCAATATTCGGTGCAAATAAAATCGAACAGTATAAATTAGTGCTTTTTTGGCTTTGCCATTGCCTTCCTAGTCGCCCTCGACCTTTTGTTTGCTTGCTTGATATAATCGCAAATGGGGGCTGCAGCTTTTGATAAAATTGACGCTCGGCTTCTTCGTTTGTGCTATCTAAACAGGGATAATAGTTTATCGTAAAATTCTCGGGCAATACTTTTTGGTAAATCGCCAGCAAATGTGCATTCATTGCTTTTGGTTCCTCTTTCAGGCGGTAACCTTTTTTGGGTGAGGCTTCGATTTTAAATGAGGACTGTTTTAGTTGTTCGATTTTAGAATGAACGCTAGTTCTAGATAGACCTATCATTTTGGCTAATTCATTGCCAGATACAAATCCTGATTCTTTAAGAAGCGCTTCTAAAATAGAGACCTCATGTGCATTCACCTTTTGAGGTTTATAGCTTTCGATATCTGCTTTGATCATAACCAATC
>MDTB01093030.1_pt1 | contig 16937 bp, 21 predicted proteins | sample 811161 | NCBI WGS metagenome assembly MDTB01 (sample SAMN05326650, study PRJNA326480) | marine metagenome | isolation source: seawater | place: Mediterranean Sea | collected 2009
AGGATTTTTACCATACCAATATGCAGTCACCCAGTGACCCATATCAACTACACCTGAACTTACTGCTTGTCCAATTTCTGAAGTCTTTACAACTGCTCCAACAGGTTGAAGATCAATCTGAAGTGAACCCCCAGACATTTCTTTAACCATATTACAGTAGTCTCCTGCCATTTCAAAAAAGATGTTAGCTCCACTTGGCCATGCAGCCTGCATCTTTAATGTCGTTGCAGCATTTGCCTTTACGTAAGGCATAGCAACGGCAGCTGCAGCTACAGCACTAGCCTTAGCAGCAGTCTTAAAGAACTTACGTCTTGAAGATGTTTTAATCTTCAATGATTTATTTTCTTTAGTCATTATTTCTCCTCTAATAGTTAATTAACTATAATAATTAAAACATAGATTCAGATTAGAGTCTTTCGAAAAAATTGCGGGTTTGTCGCAAAAGTTGGATTAAATACAATCTAAGGTAGAATTAATTCACTTTATTCTTACAATTACCAGTTTTAAAAAATTCATCTAAGTTATCTAAAGCCAAATTAGCCATCGCAATTCTTGTATCTTTAGTGGCGCTTCCTAAATGAGGTAAAATAAATGCTGACTTTATTTTTGAGTAACCAGGATTTAGATTTGGTTCATTTTTGTAAACATCTAAACCAACAGCATAAATTTTTCTCCTATTAAGAGCGTCAATTAAAGCGATATCGTCAACTATGTCACCTCTAGCAACATTAGTTATTACTGCTCCTTTTGGGAAATATTCAACAGTCTCTTCATTAATCATATTTACAGTTTCTTTTGTCGCTGGACAACAAATTGACAAAACATCTGAAATAGAAAAAAGGCTTTTTAAATTATCATGGTAAATTGCTCCTTGTTCTTTATCCTCACTTAATTTTGATCTGTTATGATAGTGAATTATCATTCCTAAGGATTTTGCTATCTTTGCAATTTTCTGACCAATTCTTCCCATTCCTAAAATACCTAATCTTGTGCCTGTCAGTTGTTTTCCAATTAAATAATCTGCAGACCATTTCCACCCACCTTCTTTAGCAGACTCTATACCCTCTGCAGCTCTCCTACATGCTCCTAAAATTAACAAAATACCTATCTCAGCGGTAGCATCTGAAAGTACATCTGGAGTATTTGTGACTATTATACCCTTTTGTTTTGCTGCTTCTAAATCTATATTTCCAAAACCAACTGCAAAGTTAGAAATGATTTTGATACTTTCTGGTAACTTATTTATTGTTTCTTTATCCATTTTTTCTGTTAGTGAGGAGAGAATACCATCGCAACCCTGACTCATTTCTATTATTCTTGGTTGTGAATATAATTCGTCATTTAAATTAAGTTTGGCTTCAAAAGTTTTTACTGCCTTATCCTCACTATCTTTGATTAATTTTCTCGTGATTAGAATTTTTTTCATTTTTATATTGATTAAGACTCAATCAAATATTTTTCCAGGATTCATTATATTATTCTGATCAATACTTTTTTTGATAGACTTCATTAATGGAATACAATCTCCATGCTCTTGTATTAAATAAGCTTTTTTATGTAATCCAACTCCGTGTTCGCCTGTAATGGTACCATTTAACTCTAAAGTTTTTTTTATTAATAAATCGCTAAAATCTCTGATCTTATTATATGTTCCTTCTTCTTTGGGGTCATAAGGTAAAATTACATGAAAATTTCCATCTCCTAAATGACCTACCATTGGAGCTCTTAGACCAAGTTTCTTTGTCTGCTCCTCGGCAAAGTTTACACATTCAGTTATATTTGATATTGGAAGACATACATCCGTTGAATAAACTCTTCCGTTATTTATTAATGCTTTTACTGAGTAATAAACGTCCCATCTTGCTTTCCAAAGTTTATTTCTTTCCTCTAAATCTTTTGCCCATTTAAAGGAACTTCCATTATTATCTTTAGAAATCTCCTCTACTATTTTTATATTTTCTTGATTTGATGCCTCTGAACCATGAAATTCAAAAAATAATGTCGGCACAGCCTCAATATCTTTTAATTTTGAGTAATTAATACTTATTTCCATTTGCTCTTTGTTTAACATTTCAATTCTTGCTATGGGTACACCATATTGAATTATCTGTTGAGCTGTTAGAACCGCACTTTCTAAAGATGGAAAATGGCATACTGCACTCATAATACTTTCTGGGATAGGCGATAATCTTAACTGGATTTCTGTAATAATCCCTAAAGTGCCCTCGGAACCAATAAAAAGATTAGTTAAATTATAACCAGCTGAAGTTTTTTTTGTTCTACTTCCAGTTTTTATTATGTCTCCGTTTGGTAATACAACTGTAAGACCAGTTATTACAGTTTTCATAGTCCCATACTTAACTGCCATAGTTCCTGATGCAGAAGTTGATGCCATACCTCCTATTGCAGCATTTGCACCTGGATCAATCGGAAAAAAAACTCCATCTTCTCTTAAATATTCGTTTAACTGTTCTTTAGTAACACAAGCCTGCACCCTACAATCAAAATCCTCTGCGTTAACACTGATAATTTTATTCATTTTTTCTAGAGAAATCGTAATACCTTTATCATTTCCAACAACATTTCCCTCTAAAGATGTGCCAGTCCCAAAAGGTACTACTGGTATTTTATGCTTATTACATAAAGTTAATATTTGTGAAACTTCCTCATTTGTTTCTGGAAAAACTACAGCTTTAGACAAAATTGGATCATAAGTGTCTTCGCCTCTCGCATAATTAGCCCTGGTTGACACTGAAGTAGAAAATCTTCCATTAAAGATTTTTTTTAATTCTAATTGGACTTGATTATTCATTTTAAATAATATTATTAAAATTTGAGGTAAAAATACAGCTTATTTAGTTAGCATTTTCTTTATGTTTTCTAAAGCTTGAGAAATATTATCTCTAGAGGCAGCAAAGCTAAATCTGACATAGTCTTTACATGATTGACCAAAAGCAGTTCCTGGGACAATTGCTACTCCAGCTTCATGCATTGCTTTTCTACAAAACTCTGAGCCATCCATTCCAGTTCCAATTACTTTAGGAAAAGCATAGAAAGCACCTCCTGGTAAACTGCATTCTACTCCAGGAAGGTCATTTAATCCGTCATGTATTAATTTTCTTCTCAATGTAAATTTCTCCATCATTTCATTAATCGAGTCATCAGGTCCGTCTAATGCTGCAATACCTGCAAATTGAGCTGCTGCATTAACGCAGGAAACGCTATTTATTAAAAGTTTATTTACATGTGGAATTAGATGCTCTGGCCAAAAACTCCATCCTAATCTCCAACCAGTCATTGAGTATGCTTTGCTCCAACCTTCTAAAACTATCAATCTATCTCTAAGTTCAGGATAATTAAAAAAAGATGGCATCTCCTTATTATCAAATATTTGTCTACTATAAATTTCATCACTCAAAATAGTTACATGCGGATGTTTTTTCAGACCCTCTGCTAATTTATCTATCTCTGGTTTTTCCACAAAACTTCCTGTTGGATTATTAGGATTGATTAAAATTAATAATCTGGTTTTTTCAGTTATTAAGGATAAAATTTTATCTGCACTAAATTTTAAATCTTTATCTTCAGTAAGGTCATAAGGTACTGGTGTTGAGCCAGTATAATTTATCATAGACTCATATATTGGAAATGCTGGTGTAGGATGAATTATCTCCGCTCCTGGTTCTCCAAAGCATTGAATAGCATAATGCATAGTTGGCTTACCGCCTGGCATTATCAAAATTCTCTCTGGGTCTATCTCTTGATTATAAAGTTTTTTAATTTTTCTAGTTACAGCCTGTCTGCACTCTAAAATTCCGTTCGATAAGACATATCCATGGTGACCATCATCTAAAGCTTTTTTCGCAGCTTCTACTACATGTTTTGGAGTTTTAAAGTCTGGTTGACCTAAGCCTAAATGTATCATTGGGTTGCCTTGGGCCTCCAGTTTTTTTGCCTCCGCCAAAACTGAAAACGCTGACTCAGTTCCTAATCTGTCCAAGCTCTTAGCTAATTTCATTTATTTATCCTTTTAAAAATTTATCTGATATTTCTATAAATTAATTTTGAACTATTCAACTCTTTTAAATTTTTGCATCCCATTAAAACCATATTCCTATAAATTTCACCATGCATGTTTTGTAGTAGGTGCTCAACTCCTTTTTGACCACCTGCAGCTAAAGAAAACAAAAACATTTTCCCAAAACTACACGCTTTTGCTCCTGCAGCAATTGCTTTCAGTACATGGGTTCCTCTTCTTACTCCTCCATCTAAAATAATCTCCAATTTATCACCCACAGCGTCAGAAATTGCCTTTACTTGATCAAAAGGAGATCGAGATCCATCAAGTTGACGTCCACCATGATTTGATATCATAATTGCAGTACATCCAATATCAATAGCTTTTTTAGCGTCCTCAACTGACATTACCCCTTTTAAAGCAAAAGGACCGTTCCATTTTTTTGCACAATACTCAGCGTCTTTCCAGCCCATAGCGGGATCATACTGTTCATTAATATAATCTATAACGGACTTTGCAATATTTGTTCCTTTATCTGTTTTTTTTTTAACATTTGATAGTTCAAATCTTTTTCCAGTCAAATAATTAAATACCCAACCAGGTTTAATTGCAAAACTCATTAAGCTCTTTAGGGTCAATTTAGGTGGCGTTGTAAATCCTGTTCTATGATCTTTTTCTCTATTACCTGCAACTAAAGTATCTACGGTTAAACACATCGCATCAAAACCTGATCTTCTAGACCTATCAATTAAATCATCTGAAATTGATCTGTCTTTATGAACATATAGCTGAAATAATTTTGGACCACTTGAAATATTAGATATTTCCTCAATTGAATTATTCCCCATTGAGGACATGCTATAAAAAGTGCCAAACTTTTCTGCAGCTCTAGCCGAAGCTTTATCTCCGTCAGGATGATAAAGTCTCTGCATAGCAGCTGGTGAGAGAAAAATTGGCATTTCTATTTTTCTTCCAAATAAAGTAGTTGATAAGTCTGGTTTACCAACACTTGCAAGTATATTAGGGACTAGATCACAATCATTAAAAGATTCTGTATTCCTCCTAAGGGTCGCCTCGTCATCAGATCCACCATCTATATAATGAAAAATTGGAGAGGGTAATTTTTTTTTTGCTAATTTCCTAAAATCTTCAAAGTTATAACAATTTTCTAAACTCACTATCTTCTAAATCTCAAATTACTTCTATTAAGATCACTTATCTTCGTACAACCCATTAATTTCATATCTCTTTGCAATTCAGATTTATATTGCTCCAAAGCTCTTTCAACACCCTCTTGGCCGGCGGCAGCTAATGCATATAGATAAAGCCTTCCACCTGAACATGCTTTGGCACCTAATGATAATGCTTTAAGCATGTGTGTACCTCTATGAATTCCTCCTTCACATATAACATCAAGTTTATCACCAACTGCATCAACAATTTCTGAAAGCTGATCAAAAGGAGACCTTGAACCATCAAGTTGTCTACCTCCATGGTTAGAAACCATTATACCTGTGCATCCAATATCAACTGCTCTTTTAGCATCTTCAACACTCATAATGCCTTTTAATGCAAAATGGCCTCCCCACTGAGAACAAAGTTTTTCAGCATCTTTCCAGTTCATGGATTGATCCAACATAGTAGAAAAATAATTTCCAATCGATGAGTTAGTACTTGTTCCTTCTTTCACAAAATCTTGAAGATGTGGTAGTTCAAACTTTCCTTTTGTTAAATAATTAATTCCCCACATTGGCTTCGTAGCAAAACTAAATAAACTTGATAATGTAAGTTTAGGAGGAGATGTAAAACCAGTTCTTAAATCTCTTTCTCGATTTCCACCTGTTATAGTATCTACCGTTAAAGCCATAACGTCAAATTTGGCTGCTTTTGCTCTTTCTAAACAAGAGTCATTCAGGCCTCTATCTTTATGAAAATAAAATTGAAACATTTTTGGTGTATCGATCATTGAGGATATTTCTTCTACACTCACTGTAGCTAATGCTGAAACACCAAACATTGTATTAAACTTTTTAGCAGCCTTTCCAACTGCCCTTTCACCATCATAATGAAAGAGTCTTTGAAGCGCGGTTGGTGCGAGGTAAAAAGGTAAGTCTAATTTTTTTCCAAATATTGTAGTAGAAAGATCAACATTTTCGACTCCTCTTAATACATTCGGTACTAAATCCACATCATCAAAAGCACTTGTATTTCTTGCATATGTAATTTCATCATCTGCTGCACCATCTATGTAGTGAAAAATTGGTGATGGTAATTTTTTTTCGCTAATTTTCTAAAATCACTAAAGTTATGACAATTTTTTAAATTCATAACTTAATTTAAAATTTTTTAAAGAAATTAAACATATAACTATTTGCCCCAGGATTTTTATCACCAAGGCTAGCATTTGATAAATGGTTATATGAAAGACCTAATTGACTATCTTTTGGTAAATTAAGTGATAATTGAACTTCGCTTTTAAATTCTATTGCATGACCAAGATCTTTTCCATCGCCTTTATTATAATACCCTGGTGTAAAACTTGGCGTAAAATTTAGGTTGCCAATTTGATATTGAGCTTGAACGCCAGTGTATACATAACTTGCACTGTCTGCAGTGATCATTGCACCTGTAACCGGTGATAAATTTCCTAAAAAAGTATCTCTATTTAAACTTTCATTTTGGTGTTGAAAACCAATTAAGCTAGCTCTTTTTCCATCATCACTAAAATCAAACATTCCCGTGTATATACTAAACTCAGTATCTTTTTCCTCTAATTTAATCTCATCAGTATGAACTAATGAGCTAAAAAAAATTGATGCTACTAACACGAATAATACATTTAATTTCATAAGTGGAATATACTTAATTTTTTTTAATAATAAATAATTTTAATATTATTGCACCACCTAAGATAAACATCAATATAGGTAATAACCACAATAAATAGGTATTTTTATTAAATGTTGGGTCGTATAGTATCCATTCACCATATCTACCTTTTAAAAAACTATAAATCTGTTCTTCATTTTCACCTTCTTCTATCTTATTCTTAACCAAAATTTTTAAGCTGTTAGCAAATTCTGAGTCAGAGTCGTAAATTGATTGACCTTGGCAAATTAAACATCTAAGATTTTTAGTAATCTTAATTTGTAAATTATCGTTTTGAGCGAAGGAAAAATTGAAATTAAATATAAATAAAATAACCACAAAATATTTAAAATAACTCATTTTAATAATCCTTTAATTTCTGCCAGTGTTTGTGTGTTTAATGGTCCAGTTATTTTTTTTATAATTTTGTTATTATAAACCAAAAAACTTTCAGGGACACCATAGGCACCCCATTCAATTGCTAACGTTCCATTCTTATCTGATAAAATAACTTTATAAGGATTACCAAGTTGTTGTAAAAAAAATTTAGCATTTTCATCTTTATCTTTGTAGTTAAGTCCAATAATTTCTGTATTTTTACTGTTTTTAAGATTTATTAAAAAAGGATGTTCATCTTTACAAGGTATACACCACGATGACCATATATTTACAATATAAAATTTATCTTTTTCGAAAAGTTTTTTAGATGAAATTTTTTTATTCGTATCAAATATATTAGCCTCAAAATTTGGTACATTTTTGCTAATTTTTACCTCAGGAACATAAATATTCGAATTTTGTAGTCCTTTATAAAAAACAAAAAATATTATAGAAAAAAAAGTAATTGTAAAAATTGGTAAAATTTTAATTTTCATTTTTCTTTTTAAAAAAACTTAACAAACCTCCAAAACTTATTAATAAAACAGAAAGCCATATCCAAATCATAAAAGGTTTAATCTGATATCTAATATTAAAATATTCTTGGTTTTGTACTAAATTCATTGTAATGAACTTATCTGTTAATAAATTTGTTTTTATGTAGGCTTCACTAGTTATAATATTTGGTTGATTATATATTCTTAGTTCAGGTTTTAAAATTTCTATATCCCCTCTAAAATCCTCTATTTTAAGCTTTCCTGTAATTGATTGAAAATTTTTCCCTTCTTTTTTGTCTATATTCTCAAAATTAATCTTAAATTTTTCATTTTCAAATGTATCTCCGATCTTAAGATTAGTAATGATTTCATTTGCAAAAATATTATTAAATAAAATACTTAATATTAAAAGACTAAATCCAAAATGAGCTGTATTTTGTGACAGATTTTTAAAATTCTTAGTAAAAAAATCTCTTATAGTAATAAAAAATAAAAAAAATGCTGAAGAAATCAATATAGTATTAATTAAAAAATCAACATCTAAATTTACAACTATTAAAAAAGATATAAGCAGAGAAAATATCATATAAAAAATTAAATATGATTTATTTTCTAAATCTGATTTAATCCATTTTAATTTTGGTCCAATGGCCATTGCTAACAAAAAAGGAATTAAAATTGGTATCATTAGTTTGTTATAAAAAGGTGGTCCAATAGAAATTTTTTGAGTATTTAGAACTTCAAGAAAGATAGGATATACTGTGCCTATAAAAACAACAGCCAAAAAGTACATCATAAACCAATTATTTATTAAAATTGATGTTTCTTTACTAAACCAAAAGAAATTTTTGAAATTTTTGTTTTCATCTTTATGGAAAAATATAAAGACAAAAAAAGATAAGAATATTAAAAAAAATAAAAAAATTAAAACATATAATCCACGTTCAGGATCATTAGCAAAAGTATGCACAGAATTTAAAATACCTGATCTCACCAAAAATGTTCCACACATACTTAATGTAAACGTAGATATAGATAATATTATTACCCAAGAAGTTAGAGCTAATCTTTTTTCCAAGACTAAAATACAATGCAAAAGTGTTGTTAAAGCAAACCACGGCATTAAAGAAACATTTTCAACTGGATCCCAAAACCAAAATCCACCCCAACCTAACTCATAATAGGCCCAAATAGATCCTAATAAAATTCCTAATGTTAAAAAAATCCAAGATATCAAAACCCATTGTTTGATATGTTTTGCCCATTCTTTGGAAATATAATTTAAAGTTGCTGCAGCAAGTGTTGCTGAAAAAATTACTGACGAACCGACATAGCCTAAGTATAGAATTGGAGGGTGAATAGCTAAAGCTGGATCTTGTAAAATTGGATTTAGCCCTAATCCCTCAGTTGGAACAGGATAAATATGATTGAAAGGATTAGAAGTTTTAATTAAAAAAAAGAAGAAACCAATAATAATTATTTGTTGGAATAGTAGTGTTAAAATTCTATATTTTTTATTTTCTTTTTTTGAATTTAATAAAAATAAAAAAATAAATAAAGTTAATACTAATAACCAAAGTAGTAAGCTTCCTTCGTGATTTCCCCATGTTCCTGAAATCTTATAAAAAATAGGTTTTGTTGTGTGAGAGTGATTGAAAACAGTTTCGTTGCTGAAATCGGAAATGATAAATGATAATATCAAACATAAAAAACTTATTATAACAAAGAATAATTGAAAAAAAGTTAAGGCTGTTATTTTATTATCAAATATTTTAGAATTTTTAAAATTTTTAACCGAAAAAAAAGTTATTAAAAAAGAAAAGAAAATTCCAAAAATTAAAGAGTAAGATCCAATTAGACTAGGCAAAGTTTATTTCTCCTCTAATGCAGCCTTCACTTCAGGCGGCATATAGTTTTCATCATGTTTTGCCAAAATTTTAGTAGCTAAAAAAAAATTTTTATCCCTTAAATAACCCTCGGCTACAACACCTTTTCCTTCTGCAAATAAGTTTGGGACTGCTCCAGAATAAATTACATTTATCTCATTTTTAAAATCAGTGATAATAAATTTTATTTCTTTTGATCCAATAAATATTGAATTATCTTTTACCATTCCTCCTACTCTAAATTTTTTTTTTTTTGCTTCTCCTAAAAGTTTAATTTCTGTTGGGGATTGAAAATAAACTACATTTTCTTCCAAGGACTTTAACACTAAAAAAACTGATAAACTCAAGGTGATTAAAATTAATAATATAAAAAAAAATCTTAATTTAACCTTACTACCATACATAGCCTAAAAATTAATTCTTTGAAATGTTAGATAGAATATATCTATTAATACTTTGTGATTTTGCAAAAGCAGCTCTTTCAGAGTTTAAAGTTCCAAATTTAGCAACAAATTTATTCTTCTCTTTAATGTATTGAAATTTAGTTAAAAAATATAAACATAAGAAACTAAATAAAGTAAATAAGAAAGCAGACCATACGTAAATTCCGTGCCCATTCATAAATAAAATTTCATTTATCATAATCTATCTAACCCTTTATTTTTAATTTTTATCAGTTCTGTATTATATTTCATTAAAAAAATTAGTAGAGAGAAAAGAGCAAATGCCGCAGTCATTAAAGATAGAGGGAACAACATTGAAATATGAATTGATGATTCAGATAAAATATTTATTGAAGCAGGCTGATGCAGGGTGTTCCACCAATCAACTGAATATTTAATAATTGGAATATTAATTATTCCAAGCAAAGTAATAATTGATGTAATTTTAATCGCTTTATCATTGTCGTCATAAATTCTCCATGCAATCAAATACATAATATAAAATAAAGCTAAAATGAGCATTGAGGTAATTCTTGCATCCCAAGCCCACCACGTTCCCCATGTTGGTTTTCCCCAGATTGATCCTGTTGCCAAAGCTATAATATTAAATACTAAACCTGAAGGAGCTAAACTTTTTGAAATTAAAAAAAAATTTTTTATTTTAAAAATGTATCCGATTAAAGATAAAATTGTAATACTTGAAAAAATACCTAAACTAATCCATGCCGCTGGGACATGAACATACATAATTCTAACTGCATGACCTTGCTTGTAATCCTGAGGAGATAATATCAATGCTTCTGTTAATCCTACCGAAATTACCAGAACAAAAAGAAGTAAAATATATTTTGGTAATTTCGATGTTACCTTAAAAATCTTATTTGGTTCAAAGTATTTAAACATTTCTGTGAATTATAGTTAAAAAAGATCTCTGATCAAGAATGTAGAGGGAGATAATATTTAGAAGGGTTAACGTTTAGCACTCTTGATCAGATATACTCAAATAATAATCAATTTATGTGTCTAAGATTAGAATGAATTGTGTTAAAAAAGTGGTATTTCAATTTGAAGGTTTAAAATAACCAGATCCTTTTTTTCCGGAAAATATTTCCTCAATTAAGGGGTGTTTCACAGGCTCATTAGAGTCATCCATTAATAAATTTTGCTCTGATACGTACGCTTCATAAGTAATTTCGTCATTTTCTGCTAATAAATGATAAAAAGGTTGATCTTTTCTAGGTCTTACATTTTTAGGAATTGATTGATACCACTCCTCGGAGTTATTGAATTCAAAGTCTACGTCATAAATCACTCCTCTAAAATCAAAGTGTTTATGTTTTACAATATCTCCAATTGAGAATTTAGCTTTTTGAACTGCCATTATGTTTAGTATGGGTATTTAAAAAAAAAAATCAATAAGAAAAAATTAAGTTTTTGGGAAAATATTATTTGTGTTAATATCTTTTAAGTGAATAAATCTTTTTTAAAGTTTCTTACTGATTTTGGACCATTAATTATTTTTTTTTACTACTATTACGATAGTGGAAAAAACCTAAAAATTGCTATCCCTCCTTTTATAATTGCGACAATAATAGCATTAGCGTTAATATGGTTTTTAGAAAAAAAAATTCCAAAAGTACCTTTAATTAGTGGTATTTTAATCACTTTGTTTGGGGGTTTGACAATTTATTTTAATAATCCAATTTTTATTTTTATCAAACCTACAATTATAAATATTTTATTTGGACTAACTTTGATTTTTGGAAAATATTTCTCAGATGAACCAATTTTAAAGAAATTAATGGGAAAATCCCTTTCATTACCTGATGAAGGTTGGAAGGTGTTGAATAGAAGATGGATATATTTTTTCTTTGGATTGGCAATTTTGAATGAATTAGTTTGGAGAACGCAATCAGAAGAATTTTGGGTAAATTTCAAAGTTTGGGGTCTTTTACCTATTACTTTTATTTTTACAGCTTTTCAAATTGGATTAATTAACAAATATAAAAATAATGAAAAATAATTTAAAATTAGTAATTAATAACGTAAATGAAAAGAAGTCAGATGACAAAAACTTTTTTAAAAAAGATGAATTAAAAATTATCTTAGATCTATATGGAAAAATGGTCTCAGAGGGTTCTTGGAAAGATTATGGGCTAAGTATATCAAGTAAACAAGTGGGTTTTAGTGTTTTTAAAAATGCTGCAGAAAATGCTCTTTATAAAATATGTAAAAATTTTAAACCAAAGAACAAAAATTTAAAATATTTAATAACAGATACTAATGGAAAAATACTTAAAAATTCTTTTAATCTTAAAATTTTGCTTAAAAATATAAATTGGAAAAAACTTTAAGTTTACTATCTTCTTTGACCAAAAAGCCTTAAAAGCATAATAAATAGATTAATAAAATCTAAATACAAAGTTAAAGCACCCATCAGAGCTTTTTTACCGATTAACTCTCCTGAGTCACTTGCTACATACATGTTTTTAATTTTTTGGGTATCATAAGCAGTTAGACCTACAAAAATTAAAACACCTAAAATAGAGATTACAAAATACATCATTGTAGATTTCATAAAAATATTTACTAATGATGCGATTATAATTCCAATAAGTCCCATCATTAAAAATGATCCAAGTTTTGTTAAATCTCTTTTGGTTGTATAGCCATATAAGCTCATTGCACCAAAAGTTGCAGATGTTATAAAAAATACCCGTGCAACACTTACACCTGTGTAAACTAATAATATCCAAGATAAAGACAATCCCATTAATGCTGCGAATACCCAGAATACTGTTTGAGCTTTTGCAGCACTCATTTTATTAATTCCGAAACTCATGTAAAAAACTATACCTAGGGGCGCCAACATAACTATCCATTTCAATCCCGAAAAAAACAATGCATTTCCCATACTCGTAAATCCAGTTATTGCTCCTGAAGAATCAGTTACAACAGACAATTTAAAAGATAGCAAAGCAATAATTCCAGTCAAAAGAACTCCTGTAGCCATATAATTATAAACTTTAAGCATGTAGGCCCTTAAGCCCTCATCTATAACTATAGTAGACTGCTGTGTAGCTTCTTTTGCTCTGGAAAATATTCCTTTTTTATTAGATTCCATGATTCAAATATATAGTCTTTTACTAATTATTCAAGATACCTTAAAAGATTTAAAAAAAATTAACTCTAAAAAGCTTAATGAATTACAAAAAATTAGGAAATACAGATCTTAATGTAAGTACAATTTGTCTCGGTACAATGACCTGGGGTGAGCAAAATACTCAAGAGGAAGGTTTCGAACAAATGGATTATGCATTGGATCAAGGTGTAAATTTTTGGGATACTGCAGAAATTTATTCTATTCCTATGAGACAAGAAACTTATGGAGAAACCGAAAGAATAATTGGAAACTGGTTTCAGAAAACAAATAAAAGAAAAGATGTTATTCTAGCAACTAAAGTATGTGGAAATACCTCAAATAATTATATCAGAGGAGGGGGATATAATTTTGGAAAAGAAAAAATTTCTATGGCTTTAGAGGAAAGTCTTAAAAGATTAAAAACTGATTACATAGATTTATATCAACTCCATTGGCCTGAAAGAAATACAAATTTTTTCGGTAAACATGGTTATGATCATGATGAAAATGATAATGATTGGACTCCTTTTGAGGAAATTTTAGAGAGTTTAGATAAATTTATTAGTCAAGGAAAAATTAGATATATAGGTTTATCTAATGAAACTGCATGGGGTTTGTCTAAATTTTTAGAACTATCAAAATTGAAAAATTTTCCGAAAATGATGTCTGTTCAGAATCCATATAATCTATTAAATAGAACTTACGAAGTAGGATTAGCTGAAATATCTGTTAGAGAAAAAAGTGGATTATTAGCATACTCACCATTAGCTTTTGGTTATTTAACTGGAAAATACAGAAATAATAATCTACCTGATAAATCTAGAATGAAATTATTTAAAGATTTTACAAGGTATAAAAACGAAAATGGTCAAAATGCAATTGAAGAGTATTACAAAATATCAAAAAAATTTGATATTGATTTCACCCAGATGTCATTAAAATTTTGTGAAATTCAACCTTTTGTGACAAGTGTAATTATAGGTGCAACAACAATGGAACAGTTGAAAACAAATATAGAAAGTGTAAATGTAAGTTTAACAAATGAAATTATTAATGAAATTAACAAAATTCAAAAAAAATATCCAAATCCATGTCCATAATTAAAAAAATATTATTCTTTTCATTTTCTATTTTAATTATATGCGTCGCAAACACTTTTGCTGAAGACCTAAAAAAAGTTGGAAAATACAAAGATTGGGAAGTGATGGTTATGACAGAAGCTTCTGGTAAGGTATGTTTTGCTCAATCCACTCCAGTTTTGCAAGCACCAAAAAAAAATAAAAGAGATGCCAGATTGTTCGTTACCTTTAGACCTGGGGAAAAAATTTCTAATGAAATAAGTGCCACTGCTGGATACAAATTTAACAAAAATAATACTGTATTAGCAACTTCAGGAAATAATAAATTTAAATTTGATATAAAACAGCAAGGTTTTGCTTGGATGACTAGCAATAAAAAGGAAAATATTATGGTCAAAGTAATGAAAAAAGGATCAAGAATAATGGTTGCGGGGTATAATGAGAAGGGTTCTCAAACAATTGACCACTATTCATTGTTAGGATTTACGAAAGCTTATAATACTGCCAAAAAAGCTTGCAGTTAAAAAATGAAATCAAAAAAAAGAATTGTGCTAGCTTACTCTGGTGGCTTAGATACATCAATTATACTTAATTGGCTTCAAGAAAATTTTAATGCTGAGGTGATTTGTTACACTGCAGATATTGGTCAAAAAATTAATAAGAAAAAAATTATTTCAAATGCCAAAAAATTTGGAGCTAAGAACGTAATTATAAAAGATTTAAAAAATGAATTTGTGAAAAATTATGTTTTCCCGATGCTTAGAGGTCATGCGATTTATGAAGGTGTTTACTTGTTGGGAACTTCTATAGCGAGGCCGCTAATTGCAAAAGATCAGATTAAAGTCGCAAAAAAATATGGAGCGTATGCTGTGTCCCATGGGTCGACTGGAAAAGGCAATGATCAAGTTAGATTTGAACTTAGCTATTATTACTTTGGTCCAAAAATTAAAATAATCGCACCATGGAGAATATGGAAATTAAAATCTAGAAAAGATTTAATTAATTATGCAAAAAAAAATAAAATTCCTATCCAAAAAGATAAGAAAGGAGCTTCTCCATTTTCAATTGATGACAATTTATTTCACACCTCAACAGAAGGTAAGGTTTTAGAAAACCCGAAAAACTCACCTCCTGAATTCATTTTTCAAAGAACTGTTTCACCTGAGAAAGCTCCTAATAAACCCTCGTTTGTATCAATTGATTTTAAAAATGGAGATCCAGATAAAGTAAATGGGAAAAAATTATCTCCAAAAAGATTGCTTGAGAAACTTAATCAATTAGCTGGAAAAAATGCAATTGGCAGAGTTGATCTTGTGGAAAATAGATTTTTGGGAATTAAGTCTAGAGGAGTTTATGAAACCCCGGGGGGAACTTTGTTAATTCATGCCCACAGAGCAATTGAATCTGTTACTCTGGACAAAGAAACTATGCATAGAAAAGAAAAAATAATGTCAAGATATGCTGAACTTATCTATAATGGTTATTGGTTTTCAAAAGAGAGATTTAAACTTCAAAAAATTGTGGATTTAAAGAAAAACAAAGTTAATGGGGTCGTGAAACTTAAACTTTATAAAGGGAATATTACAATTATGTCAAGACAAACTAAAAGTTCTGCCTACTCTGTGAAAAAAGTTTCTTTTGAAGAAAATAAAACATTTAATAAATCTAATGTTGAAAAATTCATTAATTTTCATAAGAAAAAACTACGTTCTTAATAAATCTTAGGTCAATTTATCATTTGTTTAATTCTTTAGAAAATATATCTTATAAATATGGAATCATTTAAAAATTGGATGAAGGATGCTGCTAATATTTTGTTTGATGATAGCAAAAATGACCTTCGTGCTCTTCCTAAAACAGTAAGACTACAAATTCTTCTTGTTCTAAGTTTTATTTGGACTACAGTTTTTAGCTTATATGTTTTTTCCTATACTACTTTTGCATTTGGCTGGGCAGGGCTTTTCATAGCCCATATAGGATTAATATTTGCTGTTTATACAACATTTAAACATTTTCATAGGGCTGAAGAAAGTTCAGCAAGTGTTTTTAAAACAAAAAATTTTGATCCATTTAAAATAATGGTTATTGTTTTTGTGATAGTATTTATATTCGTTTTTTCTAAAGGTATTGAAGTTTTAACTAGTCCAAACCCATACTCATACTCGATTCCTTATGATGGGTCCTCAAAATCAGTATTTGAAAAATGGTTACCATTTAGTAAAGATAAATAATGGAAAAAATTGCTAAAAATCTACAGCTAGTATTAATGGTAATTATTTTAATCAGCACTGTAATTGCAGTTGGGATTGAAATAAATAAAATGTTTCTTGTTCAATCAGTAACCTTAGCTGATTTGCTTTTGATGTTTCTTTATTTAGAAGTACTGGCAATGGTAAGAGTTTTTTGGGATCAACAATCTATAAGTATAACTTTGCCGCTTTTAATAGCAATTACTGCACTTGCACGATTTATTATCCTTCAGGGAAAAGAAATGGATCCAACTGCATTGGTTTATGAAGCTGTAGCAATAGTTCTTATCGCTGGCGCAATCGTAATCTTAAGATTGAGACATAGTGATAAATTAGGTCTTAAAAGAAAAAAAAATAAATAATCTTAATGAATTTTG
>MDTB01010250.1_pt1 | contig 16934 bp, 17 predicted proteins | sample 811161 | NCBI WGS metagenome assembly MDTB01 (sample SAMN05326650, study PRJNA326480) | marine metagenome | isolation source: seawater | place: Mediterranean Sea | collected 2009
GGCCCATGAGCTCGGTGCCGAAGGACAATATCCACCACAATATGCACGCGCCAACCCCAAGCTATGGCCGCAAGCTTTCAGCGATGCCGACGATGACCCAAACATCACCTGGGAACCAGGCGCCGCCCCCCATATCATGGTCCCCAAACGCCGCTAAAGGGAGTTCTGCATAAGGCCCCGACGGCGGCCAGACGGCAAAACCATTTGGCCACCGGTGCGGTTGACCCTAAGCTATCCCGGGCAAGTGATTGACAGCGTAACGGGGGACAGTGAGATGGCACATGTACAAAGCACCTTAAACGGCAGCTTCGGCCTGATGATTGACGGTGTCAGCAGGCAAGACCTCAGCGATCCTAAGTTTCAATCCATGGCCTATGATCTTTGGCTGCAGCATGGCGGCTTGATTGCCGTACGCGGTGCTGATCTGGCAACCCTGCTGCCTGCGGAGCTAGAGGCGTGGTCAGCCGTCTTCGGGGTGGTTGAGACCGAAGGCATGGCTGCCCGTGAGAGCATGAGCGTCGAGGGTTTCCCGATTCTCAAGATCGGTAACATCCGCGATCAGGCCGGTAATCTGAAAGCCAGTTTAGCGCGCGTGCCGGCGCTGCGCAGCGACGCCGATATCCAATATGACCCGGAAACCCGGCGGCCTGTCTGGCATACCGATTCCACCTTTCGGGAACGGCCGCCGATCGGCTCGGTGTTTCATTGCCGCATCGCCCCGGCCGAAGGCGGCGAAACATTGTTTGCCGATATGCGTGCCGGTTATGCACACTTAAGTCCTGAGACCCAAGCCCGCCTGGGCAACCTTGAAGCTGTTTGCTCGCTTGCCCATCACGATAAAAAAATCAGCCTGTATTCACCCGATTATCCGATTTTGACACCCGAACAACGTGCCGCTAATCCACCCAAACGTGTGCCCCTGGTGCTGCACCACCCGGTCAGCGGCGAGCCTGCGGTCTATGGCTTGAACAGTTCCACCTGCGCGGTCCTTGGCAAGGATGAGGACATCTCGGAAGCACTGTTGGACCGCTGTGACCTGGAGGGTGAGGAAGATGCCAGCGTTAACATCCTGCGCGATTTGCTGCCGTTTTTGACCGGCCCCGAATTTACCGTCAAATGGCAATGGCAGCCAGGCGATGTGGTGGTCTGGGACAATCGCTGCACCGTGCATGCGGCCACCGGTTATGATTATGAAAAGTACCAACGTGAGATGTGGCGGCTGACCTTGCTGGAGCCGCCGGCCGGCAACACTGCCGCTGCGGAATAGTCACGGCAGATCAGCCGCCGTGGCCAACCGCCGGCGGCAAATCTGAAAGCAGACCGCCGCCGCCGCCGTCAGGGCGAATAATAGCGCCGCAAAAATAATGGCATCATAGGCATCGCCACTACGGTCCAAAAGCCAGCCGGCGATGGCCGGTGCCGGCGTGACCACAAGGAAATAAATACTAAAGTAAAAGCCCATGCCTGAGGCCCGCCGCTCGGCCGCCATCGCAGCACCGCTGAAGGCGATGATTAAGCCTGCCGGGGCCATCCCAAACAAACCGAAAGCAAGGGCGAAAAAGCTCGCAAACTCAACATATTGCAGCAGCAGCAAAGAAAGTATCGCAATGCTTAAGCCGGCATAAATCATGGCATAGGGCTTGCCGAAACGGTCCGCAATATAGCCACTTAAGACGCCTGAAAATATCATCACCCAGCTGGCAATGCTGATCACCGCTGCCGCCTGTAATGCGCCGATGCCTGCGGCGGTTAAAATCTTCGGCGCAAAGCTGAGGTAAACCACATAGGCTGCGTTGAAGAAGCCCCAAGCCAAGCCTGCAAGACTGGTCAAAATAATCTCATGCCGCGTCAGAAAATGGGTTTTTTGCGCGGCGACCGGAACCACGCCGTTATCTGCCGGCCGATAACCCCCGAGAATAGCCAATGCCGCCAACAGGCAGAAGCTGGCCGCGGCAATAAATGCACTGGGCCAACCAAACGCGGCCGCCAGCCATTCATGGCCAACCTGGCCGATGGCAATGCCAATGGGCCAGCTCATCACCAAGACACTTAAGGCCGTCGCCAGTTCTTTGCCGGCAAACCAATCGGTGGTCATCTTGGTAAAATAGATGCTGGTGATCACAAACCCGATGCCGGCGATGATACGGGCCGCTGCAAGCCAATCATAACCGCTGCCGATTGCCGCCAGAAAACCGCCGGCAGCAAGCAATCCCAGGCCACCTGAAACCAGCACCCGGTCGCTGACATAACGGCCAATGAAACCGGCCGGCATTGCCAAGACCAAACCAGGCAGCATGAACAGACCAATTAAGCTGCCGATATCAACAAAGCCGAGGGAAAATTCTGCGCGTAAATAGTCACCTGTTGACGCCAGGGTTTGAAATTGCAGGCCAAGCCCCACCCGGGCCAGAAAAAGCAAAGCCAGTATTTTCCAACGCATCACCTAAAATCACATCCGGTAAAATCAATGCACATCTGGGCGGTGCCGGAAAGCTATCTCTCAAAACCCGCGATGCCGTTAGGTGATCATGGATTTTTGACGCTGTCCAGCGCCGCCACTTGCGGTGCCGGATCAGCGTGCGGCAATCATACCCGGCACCTCAATGATGAGGATTTCCGCCGTCGGTGCCGCCTGCAGTGTGATCGCTGTTTCATCGCTGATGGCAATGCCGTCACCTTTGTGCGCAAGCATTTCATTGACCTGCACACTGCCGTCGGAAACCAAGACATAAGCTTTCCCTTTAATGGCATGGCGCAGCGGTTGTGCGGCCGTGATGCGGCCGGCGTAAATGCGCGCATCCTGGTTAATTTGTAAAGGTGCGGTGCCATCCCCCGAGACCAGCAGATTGAGATGCTCAACAACAGGTTCGGTCGGAAATTCCGCCATGTCCCAGACCGGCGTAATGCCGTGCTGTTTTGGCGTGATCCAAATCTGATATAAACTGGTTTCCTCGGCCTCAAGATTATATTCGGCGTGCACGATGCCGCTGCCGGCGCTCATCACCTGCACATTGCCGGCGCTGGTGCGACCGCGATTGCCTTGATTGTCTTGGTGGCTGATGGCGCCTCGCCGGACATAGGTAATAATCTCCATATCGCGGTGTGGATGCGGGTCAAAACCTGTTGCAGGCGCAATCACGTCATCATTAATGACCAGCAGCTCACCATGGCTCATCTTCTGCGGGTCAACATAATTGGCAAAGCTGAAGTGATGTTTGGCATTGAGCCAGCCATGATCGGCGCCGCCAAGGTCCCCATAGGCATGATGAGTGAGCATGTTTTTCTCTCCAAGGTGATGCGCGCATTGCGATCCCTTACATAAGGCCGCCGCCCGCAAAGATAAGCCTAAAAAAAGCCAGCAATGGCGGTCACGGCAGAAGCAAACCTTCACCGCCGCGACCGCGGCCCCTCAAAAAGCTGGTTTTATGGCGGCAGATTGGCTTTAGTTACAGCAGAGGAGATAAGATTTGACACATTTGTTCCACCGCCAAACCAGCGCCGACATGCCGGTCGCGGTGTCGGGGCACGGCCCCTACATCGTTGATGCCGCCGGTAAACACTATCTTGATGCTTGCGGCGGGGCGGCAGTGTCCTGTCTTGGCCATGATCATGCAGCGGTTAAAGAGGCGATTAAGCAACAGCTTGATCACATCGCCTGGGCCCATAGCGGCTTTTTCAGCTCACCACCGGCAGAAGAACTCGGCAGGCTTTTGGCCAACCTTGCACCCGGCGACATTAACCATGTTTACCTTTTATCCGGTGGCTCGGAAGCGGTGGAAGCGGCATTAAAACTTGCCCGGCAATTTCACCTTGAGCGCGGCGCAACTGAGAAATCTGAGATCATTGCCCGCCGTCAATCCTATCACGGCAACACCCTGGGCGCATTGGCGGCAGGCGGCAATATTCCACGCAAACAACCGTTTCTGCCGCTGATGAGTGCGAACATGCATCATATCGGCCCCTGTTATTACTGGCGCTGGGCTGAGGCCGGCGAAAGTGAATTTGACTATGGTCAACGCATGGCCAATGAGCTGGCCGATAAAATTCAGGAATTGGGCCCGGAAAATGTGGCCGCGTTCATTGCTGAACCGGTGGTCGGCGCGACCCTCGGGGCGGTGCCTGCAGTCGACGGCTACTTCGCCCGCATCCGCGAGATTTGCGATCAGAACGATGTCTTGTTGATCCTCGATGAGGTGATGTGCGGGATGGGCCGGACCGGTTATCTTTTCGCCTCGGAATATGACCGGATCACACCTGACATCGTCTGTATCGCAAAAGGTCTGGGGGCCGGCTATCAGCCGATTGGCGCGATGCTCTGCCATCAGCGGATTTACGCCGCAATCGAACAGGGCAGCGGGTTTTTCCAGCATGGGCATACCTATCTTGCGCATGCTGCGGCAGCCGCCGGGGCGCTGGCCGTGATGACCGAAATTAGCTCTCCAGCAATGCTGGCACAGGTTCATGACACCGGCCAATCCTTGTTCAATCGGTTGCAGGAAAGCTTTGGTCAGCATCCGTTTATTGGCGACATCCGAGGCCGTGGGTTGTTCTGGGGGCTGGAATTTGTGGCCGACAGGGAGACCAAAGCAGCGTTTGATCCAAACCACAAACTGGCTAAGAAACTGAAGCAGATTGCCTTCGATCGCGGCCTGATGATCTACCCTATGAGCGGCACGGTTGACGGCATTGAAGGCGACCACGTGCTGCTGGCGCCGCCGTATATTTTTGACGACAGCCATCTGGATGAATTGATTGACAAGCTGCAGCTGACCGTTGATGACGCCGTCGCACAACTTTAGACACAACCGCGCTAGAGGTTAGCTTTTGGCATCAAAGGTTGGCGAGGTGAGATGCAGAAAAATCGTCGCCAGGGCAGTTTCGGTGCGGACCCGCACCGGCAGCCACATGGCCAAGTCATCACGGCGGGCAAACCAAACCTCGATCACCGGCGCTGCCTGGTCTTTACCGAACCATGATTTTTTATAGCCGCCCGCACGCACCGCATAGGTCATTTGGCATTTCTCGGCGCGGCCCTGAAACCGGCTATACGATGAGGCTTGCAGATCTTCGCTACCAAGATGCCGGAACTGCACGTCAGAACGAATTTTGCCATTAAAAATCGGCATCATGCCGGAACACAGCGCAGTGGCGGTCGGTTGCATGGCGAGCTGCATAAAAGTCGCGATTGGATCACGGCTATCTTGCTGCAGCGACGGCGGCACCGGATCACGTTCGTCGGCGGGGATCGGCGGCGTAATAGCGACCTCAAAATTGCCCTGCGGCAAGCGCTGCAGCTCAATTCGGCGCTGCTTACCGCTATACGCCGACTTTAAAGAAAAACGCTGATCCGAACCAAGCGGCCAAGCGCCCCTGCCATGCACCGCCGAGTGAAAAGATGACAAATAGTCCAGAAAACCAGTCGACCGGGTCGCGCTGGTGACCGCATAACGGCCTTCCGCTAGGGTAATTGACACATCAACCCGCACCGCTTCCAAACCACCGTAATAGCCCACATAGTCAAGCTTCAGGGCTTTATCGGCAAACCCTGTTTGTGACCCCAGCACTGTTATCAACCCTGTCCAGAGGGCCAATTTCATCGAACTGAGAAGCCACCGATAGCGATCTTTCGTTTGCTGCAGCATATCCGTTCCACACCGTCTTAGCAGGTGGTTGAGCGGGTCCATCATTGCTTCGCCCGCCCCTCCCGATGGATGATATATAGCCCCGAGGAAATGATTACCAATACCCCCAGGCCCGTCAGCGGACTTGGAAAGTCATCAAAGAAGATCAAGCCGAAGACAGTCGCGCCGATAATCTCTAAGTAACTCAGCGGTGCCAGAACGCCGGCGGCGACACGCTGAAATGCTGCCGTAATCGCCAAATGACCAAGTAAAGAAATCACCCCGACCAGCGCCATCCACAGCCACGCCGAATAGCTTGCCCAGACCGGATCAAACGGCTGAAAGCCGACATAATCGCCGATAAGCAAGCTCAAGGACATAAAACCAAGACCGGAAAGACCGACGCTGAACTGCAGGGCAAACGGCCCATATTTCTGACTTTGGCGACGGGTGATGGCCAAATAAATAGCAAAGCTAAGCGCCGCCAGAAGCGGCAAAGTTGCTGTCCAGCCAAACACCAACCAACTTGGTTGCACCACCAGCATGGCGCCGATAAAGCCCACAAAAATAGCCACATAGCGCCGCCAGCCAATGGTTTCACCAAGGAAGACGACAGAGATCAAAACCAGCATGAACGGTTGCACGAAGAAAATGGCGATGGCATCGGCTATCGGCATGACCTGGACCGCAGCGAAAATGAACATGGTTGCCAAAGCCAAGGTAATCCCACGGATACATTGTGGCAGGATATCCTGTGCCGCCAGGCGGCCAATACTGCGCCAGAGAAACGGTAATAAGACGATGGTCTGAAAGGCGAACCGCGCCCAGGTGACCTGCCCTGCCGGCACCGTTGTTGACAGATGTTTGGCGATCGCATCAATGCCCGGCATCAACAGCATGGCAATGACCATGAAGGCAATACCGATATTGGTATCGCGTTGCGGGCCGCTTAATCTGCTTGCATTAGACATGGGCCAGCATGGGCGCAGTTCGGACGAAACACAATCATCAAAACAGTGCCGCTAAGGAAATCTCACCGCTGAACGGCTGGTCGATTTAATGTGTCGCCGGCCAGGCGGCCGATTAACCGATCATTTCACCACCAACGCAAGAGGGGCCGCCGATAACCGCTCCGGGACAGTGTCGGTAACCAGGACTGTTTCCCCTAAGCTCATGGCCTGATGGCGGTGGCTGTCCATCAAAATCATATGCAGGAAAAACACCATTCCAGGGACTGCGACAACCGGGTTATCGCGATAGAACATCGGATAGTCCATCCAAATTGGTGCAAAGACCGCACCAAGTGAGTATCCACAGGCGTTTGACCGCACATGATTAAATCCGGCATCGTCCATGACCGCCTCCTGTTGCTTCCGCCACCACGCCGATCGGTGAGGTTGTTTTTACGTCACGGGCTATCGTTCATCATAACAGCGTTACGGGCCCCGGAAATCTCCTGCCAATGGGCCAAGTCGGCATCGGTCAGCAGGCCGGACGGTGGCCGGCAGCGCCGAAAATGCTGATATTGATCGACACCGCGCACCAGCATGGCCGCCATTTGTCCGCCCTCAACCTGCCGCATGTGCGTGGGAATAAAACGGATCGCCAAGCCAATCCGGCGATCATCGGAAATATTCGGGTGTGAGGCGTGAAAAACCTTACCGTGATGTAAAGACATTTGCCCTGGCCGCAATTCAATCTCAACGGCGTCATCCTCGGCAACCTCAACAACCATTTCCTGACCTCGGGTCAGCAGGTTATCGGGGTCATGGGTATCGCGGTGCGCAATGGTTTGATTTTGGCTGCCGGCAACAAATCGCATACAGCCGCTTTTGGTCGTGGCCGGTGACAGAGCGATCCAGGCGCTCACCTCTTCCTCGCCCTCAAGCCCCCAATAGGTTAGGTCCTGATGCCAGGAAACAAAGCTGGTTGTCTTCGCTTCTTTAATGAAGAACGGGCAATCAAGCGCCAACAGATTCTCGCCAAGCAGCGCCGCCACAGGGTCTGTCACCGCAGGCAGCCGGGAAATTTCATCGACAAACGGCAAGACCAAGTTTGGATATCGCCGCAGGCAAGTCTTGGTGTTGATGAGGTCGGGAAATTGTGTTTCCGCCGCCTCTAATGCGGCCCGATAGGTGGCCGCTTTAGCTTCGCTCATAACGGTGATGGGAAACACAAAGCCATCCCGGTCAAACCGCGCTTTCAGCTCATCTATCGCCTGCATTTTCGTCCTCTCCCCATGCTTTTCTTATGCTGCTTGCCAGGCCTTATTTTGCGTGCCAGCCTACCGCAAATTCTTGCAACCGCAAATCATCACCTGCGCCCGCAGGATCCGTGCAGGCAAAATTCTTGCCGATGTTCTCAGGAGCCCTCAAATGGCATCTACCATAACCAGCGTCGAGTTTCATGTGCTGCAAACAGTGGCCGAAAAGCGCCCCCATTGGGTAAGCTTATTTAAAGTCCCAAATGCCAATGAGCTTTTGGTCCGTCTGCGCACCAGCGACGGTGTTGAGGGCTTTGGTTTGGCGACCAGTTATACCGATATCAGCCCCATTACGCGGGTTCTAAAAGCTGACTTCGCCGAGCAAATCATCGGCATGGACGCGCATGCTCCTGAGCGTTTGTATGAAAAACTATTCGGCTTAACGGCAACCCGTCTTGCCGCTGAAAATGGCTGGGCTCGGGAAGCTTTGATCCGCATTTCCTCGGCTGTCGATTTAGCCTGCTGGGACATCGTCGGCAAAAGCGCCGATATGCCCCTGTACCGGCTATTTGGTGGTTATCGTAATCAGGTCCCCTGCTATGTCACCTGCGCCTATTACCGTGACGGTAAGGATAATGTTGAATTACGTGATGAGATCGAAATGCTGGTCGGCCAAGGCCACCAAGGCTTCAAAGGCAAGGTCGGCGGTCTCAGTTTGGCCGAAGATATTGCCCGTATGGAGATCGTCCGCGATGTCATCGGCCCGGACCGTGATTTGATGATTGACGTTAATCGTGCCTGGGATTTGAAAACCGCCATTGAGGGTGCCCGCGCACTGGAAAACTTAAACCCGGTTTGGTTAGAAGAACCTGTGCGCTGGACCGATGATCGGCGGGAATTGAAACTGCTCGCGCAAAAAACGACCATCCCGCTGTCCGGCGGCGAGAGCGAGCTGACCAGCTATGGGTGCCGGGCAATGTTAGAGGAGCAGGCGATCCAAATCCTACAGTTTGACTGCACCATGTTCGGTGGTTTCACCGAGGGCCGTAAACTGGCCGCGCTGTGTGAGTTAAACCATGTTGATGTGGCCCCGCATCACGATTGCTTCATTCACGCGCCGCTGGTCGCCGCCAGTCCGGCAGGCCGAATTGTGGAATCTTTCACCGACCCCGAACGCGACCCGCTACAAGCTGAACTCTTTGAAAACCCGCCCAAAATTGCCGATGGCTGGTTAACCTTGAATGAAGCTCCCGGAATTGGCTTAACGCTCTCGGCCGAGGCCTTAAAGAAATTTGCCACCCCGGTCACCTGAGCCAAGATTACCGGGCCGTCATCCCGCCGTCGACCACCATTGCCGAGCCGGTCATAAAGCCGGCATCGTCAGAGGCCAGAAAAACAATTGCTTTGGCGACATCTTCGGTGGTTCCCAAGCGACCGATCGGATGGCCTGCGATTGCTACCTTTTCAGCGCCGGCGAGATCATTGGTGCCGTGTTGCTCGGCACGGGCCACAAATGTTTGCGTGCCCATGTCTGTCTCGATGACGCCGGGATGAACCGAATTCACACGAATGCGATAGCCTTTACGGCCAAAATTCAGGGCCGTTGATTTGGTGAATAATGTCACCCCGCCTTTGGTCATTGAGTACAGCGGATCCAGTTCTGAGCCAACCAATCCGGCAACCGAGGCAAGGTTAACAATGGCGCTGCCATGGGCGCTCTGCTCGCCGCGCGCTTTGAGGGCGCGAACCACTTGCTTGGTGCCTAGCCAAACACCGGTCAAATTTACCGACGCTAAGCGCTGCCATTCTTCAACGGAAACCTCCTCGAAATCACGGCCGAGAAAGATACCAGCGTTATTGACCAGGATATCAAGCCCGCCGAATTGATTTTCGGCCAGGGAAATAGCCGCATCCCAGGCGGCCTCACTGGTCACGTCAAGGGGAATGAATGCGGCCTGATCACCTAATTCTTCAGCCGTTGCGCGGCCAGCGGTCTCCAGCACATCGCCAAGAACCACTTTCGCGCCGGCGGCCACCATTTGCCGTGCTGTCTCTGCGCCTATCCCACGTGCCGCACCTGAAATCAGCGCAACTTTACCTACCAAACTGTTCATTCCCTCATCTCCCATTGTTTTTCCGAGGCCAACCTCGCCTTGGTATCAAGCTGGTTAAGCTAACGTTCCTGCTCTCTCCTTCGAGGTCAATGGTTTCTGCATCCAGATCGCAAATTTGCCGCGCTTTATTCACGCTCTAGCCAAGACGCGATGTTTTCGACTAGGCTGCTGGCGAAATCCATCGGTTATCGCCGCAGGCCGGCTCATCGGCAGTGCTGCGGGCCGCTTCTGAAGTCCACCCAAATAGAGGTCGTCATGCTTTTTGATCCGCTGCAGTTTCCTTCCGGCCAGTCGATGCCCAACCGCTTTATGCTGGCACCGCTGACCAATCAGCAAAGCCATGACGACGGCACCCTTTCGGATGCGGAATTTCAGTGGTTAACCATGCGCGCCAAGGGCGGGTTTGGCATGACCATGACCTGCGGGGTTTATGTCAGTGACGAAGGCAAAGGCTTCCCAGGTCAACTCGGGCTGACACATGCCGGCCATTTAGACGGCCATCGGCGCTTTGCCAAAGCCATTAAGGATGAAGGCAGCATGGCCATTATGCAGTTGATCCATGGTGGTTTGCGGGCCCTGCAGCCAACGGCCGGTGGGCAACCATTGGCGCCCAGCGACGACGATCGCAAAGGCGCCCGGGCGATGACGCTGGAGGAAGTTCATCGCACCCGAGATAGCTTCATTCAAGCTGCCGTTTGGGCCGAAGAAACAGGCTATGACGGGGTCGAGTTACATGGTGCCCATGGCTATCTGCTGTGCCAATTCATCAGCCCAACGATCAATCAGCGCAGCGATGAATATGGTGGATCACTGGAAAATCGAACCCGCCTCATGCGTGAGATTATCGATGGTATTCGCGCCCGTTGCCGGCCTGACTTTGTCCTTGGTGTGCGGCTTTCGCCAGAGCGGTTCGGCATGCAAATGGCGGAAATTAAGAGCTTTTATGCAAGCCTTTGCGCGGCCGCTCAGATTGACTTTATCGATATGTCCCTCTGGGATGTTTTCAAACAGCCGGAAGAAGATGCCTTTAAAGGAAAAACGCTGCTTGCCCATTTCGTTGAGATTGATCGCCAAGCAGTCAAACTGACGGTTGCAGGAAAGATTACCACCGGCGCCGATGTGGCAGCGGTCATGGCCGGCGGGGTTGATTTTGTCGCCATTGGTCGCGCCGGCATCCTGCATCATGACCTGCCGCAGCGGGTGCAAGCCGATGCCAATTTTGAACCGATTGCACTGCCGGCATCACGCGCCCATTTAACCGCTGAAGGGCTGAGCCCAAAATTCATCACCTATATGGGTAATTGGAAAGGTTTTGTCGAAGCCGATGGGGCCTAATCAACAATGACCGGTAATGATGATGTGTTTGGTACCTGGGCGCTGGTGCGCACGGAAGCCGTGGCCACCGATGGCGACCAGATGCCTGCCCCCTATGGCGGCGCGGCGGCCATGGGCCGGCTAACCCTGGCGGCAAATGGCCGGATGATCGCGGTAATCTGTGATGGCCGCACAGGCCTGGCCGATGACACCGCCCGCGAGTATATTTCTTATTGCGGGGCATTTACCTTTGACGGCAAACAGTTGATCACAACCGTCGACGCCGCCGCCGATCAGGCGCGCTTGGGCAGCAAACAAATCCGCCAAGTGGATTTTGAAGATGACTTAATGGTGCTGCGGCCACCGGCCAAGTCCTATGGCGGCAAACCGGAGCAACGGGCTCTTTATTGGCGCCGGATCGCCGCCGAATAACGCCAAAACCGAAGTTACAAATTGCGCCGATACAAAGCTAACAACCGCGACCAGTGACGTTCCGCTGCCGGCACGTCATAGCACCAGCGCTCCGGAAAGGCGAAACCATGGTGCACGCCGGGATGAATTTCCAGCTCACCACGCGCCCCCGAGGCGCGGAATAAGTCGTGCAGCTCGGCCACCATCTGTGGCGGTGCCAGATCGTCAAACTCCGCACAGGAGATGTATAATTCGGCGGTTGATTGCGCCAATGTTTGGTGCGGGCTTTCTTCCGCGTCACTGACCAACCAGGTACCATAAAAGGACGCTGCGGCAGCAATTTGATCACCAAAGCGTGCCGCCGCCGCCAGGGCATATGGGCCACTCATGCAATAGCCATGGCAGCCGACCGGCCCGGGACGGGCGTCGTCATGATGTTTTAAGAACGCCAGCATATCGGCAATGTCATTCATCACCGGCGGGATCGTCATCTTGGTGCGGACGGCGCGCATCCGGGTGTGCTCGGCGCTGCCGGCCGTCAGCACTTCAGGCCCATAGGTGGTATCGCGGCCGGCCCGATAATATAGGTTTGGAAGCAATACCAGATAACCTGAGCTGGCCAAACGCCGGGCCATGGCACGCAGTTCTTCGCGGATTCCCGGTGCGTCCATCAGCAATAAAATCGGCGCAAATGGTCCATCGCGGTCAGGCCGACAGATATATGTCTCCATCGCCCCGTCCCGAGTCTCAATATCACGTGTTTCTGCCAACATTTTGAAATCCCCCCCAAGGCGCAAGTGTGGCCGGGAGGCTGCAAACGGTCAATGCGCCGATAAAAGAAAAATTTGATAAGCGTCACGAACATGCAACACTCCGGTAGCTGCCAGGCGGCGGCCAAGCTGCCTTCTCATAGGATTTTTCAAAGGCCAGCGTTGTGCGCATAAACCGGCATTATTTAGGGCCCTTTCTGAGGGGCACCCTGTGTCTTATTTTGGCGATTTTTCTATTTGATGTGATGGGTGCCATCGTCAAATTTTTAAGCGCCGCTTATCCGGCTCAACAATTGTCCTTGTTCCGCAACCTTTTCGGCCTTGCGCCAAGCTTATTGGTGTTGTTCTTGGCCCGTGATTGGCATGCCGCAGGCCGGCCATTGAAAATTCGCCAATGGCGGCTGGGCCTGCTGCGCGGCGGCTTTGTCGCGGTCGCCCAATTCTGTTTTTATACCGCCCTTGGCAACATGGCGTTTGCGACCGCAACAACCCTGGCCTTTGCCGGGCCGTTGCTGATTACGGCCCTATCGGTGCCGATTTTGCGCCACCGTGTCGGTATTTGGCGATGGTCTGCGGTGGCCCTTGGTTTTGTTGGTGTTGTGATGGTCATGCAGCCTGGCCGCGATGCCTTTGGCGGCTACGCTATTTTGCCGGTGATTGCCGCTTTTGGCTATGCCCTGACCAGTGTCACCGTGAACCTGTTTGACAAGTCTGTGCCAAGCGCGCTGGTGAACCTTTATGGCACCGGCGGGGCCCTTATCGGTGCCTGTGTCGTGGTGCTGAGCAGCGGTGCTTATGTCACCGTGGCGTCGGCGGATGATTGGTTTTGGTTGATCCTGATGGGCTTGGTTGGCGGCTGCGCGGTGCTGGCTTTAGTGACCGCCTATCGCATGACCGCACCAAGTAGCCTGGCACCATTTGAATATGTCGGCATCCCGATCTCTTTTGCCATCGGCTGGGTTATTTTCAACGAGGCGCCGTTTGAGCGGCTTTGGCCAGGGGCGCTGCTGATTGTCGCCGGTGGCCTACTGATTGTCTGGCGACAACACCACAATGCCCGCCATAAAGTTGACCCGTGATCACAAAACATATTTCAATGCCGGAACATGCTGACAACCAGAAAGTATAAGCAATGATGGACCTTAAAATAATCGACGCTCATTTTCATTTCTGGGAGATCCAGGCACAGCGCCACCCATGGCTTTGCGGTGCGGTTGAAAAAGATTTCTTCCTCGGCGATTACAGCGGCTTGATGCGCGATTATCTGCCCGCCGATTATCGCCGTGACAGTGTCGGCTTGGAGGTTGTCAAACTGGTTCATTGTGAGGCCGAATGGGACCGCAATGATCAAGTTGGTGAGACCCAATGGTTAACGGCATTAAATGCCGCCAGCGGTTGGCCGACGGCAGCGGTGGGTCATGCCTGGTTAGATGACCCGGCATTGGCCGATATACTGGCCGCACATTGTCGCTCGCCGTTGCTGCGCGGCATCCGCTCAAAACCTGTGACCGCCCCGGCGGCCGATGCTGCCGCCCCCGATGGTCGGCGCAGCTTGCAGGATCCGAACTGGCGGCGCGGCTATCGGCAGCTGGCGGATTTTGGCTTGAGTTATGATCTGCGGGTGCCGTGTTGGCATCTGGCCGAGGCCGCCGCCGTCATTGAAGCTCACCCGGATATCCCTGCGGTGGTCAATCACCTTGGCTTTCCCTGGGACCGTTCGGCCGAAGGTTTGGCCCTATGGCGGCAGCAAATGACCGCCATTGCCCGCTTACCCTGGGTGCATTTGAAAGTCTCGGAACTTGGCCTGAAGGATCAGCCCTGGGAAATTGACAGCAATCGCCGCGTGGTCTTAGAGGCTTTGGACATTTTTGGCGTTGAGCGCTGCATGTGGGCGTCTAACTTCCCGGTCGCCGGTTTGCGGATTGGCTATGGTGATTTGGTTGCCGCCATGCTGGATATTTTTTCCGACTTAACCAATGCCGAAATTCAGGCCGTTTTTCATGACAACGCCAATCGCTTTTACCGCCTTTAAGCACCCTCACCGCGATAGCCGTGTGAGCCGCGTGACCCCGGCCGGCGGCAGTTCGGCCAGGTAAAGATCACCGCACCGACTGCCATATAGACCGTGGGCACCATTGATCGCACCTCGGCAACGACCAACAATCTGCCCGTCGGGCGCGTATTTTATAATTCGCGGGGTTTGGTCGCTGACAAATGCAAAGCCGGCGGCATCAACATAAATTGCCATCGGATGATAAAGACCACCCCAATCCATCATATGCGCGCCGTGTCGATCAAAAACCTGTACGCGATTATTCTCCCGGTCGGCGACCAGTACCCGGTCGTGCAATGCCCAGGTTGCATGCGGTGTCGAAAACGCCCCTGGTCCTTGGCCGGCGCTGCCAATACTGGCAATTAACTGGCCGTCGCCATCGAAGCGATGCAGGCAGGTGCCGCCATAGCCGTCAGCGACGTAAATGTCGCCGTCAAGGCTTTGGCTGGCATGGGTTGGATGGTTAAACGGCGCCCCATCCGCCGGCTGATGGCGGTTGCCCAACCGCTGTAAAACAGCACCGTCAAGATCGGTGACAATAATTTCATGGGCATCACGGTCGGCGATGAATAACCGACCATCGCCGGTGGCCCAAATCCCATGGCCATCGGCGATCAAATCATCGCCCCAAGCAGTCACAAAATCACCATTGGCGTCAAAAACGACAATCGGCGTGGCACCTCGTTGCAGCACGTAAACACGCTCATCCGAGGCGACGGCAAGGGCGCTGATAAAGCCTTGCGCCACGTGTTCCGGCCATCTGGCCCAGTGGCGATCAACAGCATAAATATCTTCACCAAGGGAAACCCGTTGTGGTTCCGCGCGCGCAATCGTCATCATTATCCTCCGCCAAAGGGGCTGCACCAGATGATGAGTATGACCGACCGTGCCGCCAAAGACAGCAGCGATCACGAAACACGGCCCGACAAATGCCGGGCCGTGGATCATTCGCGACAATTTAGCGCAGTTTAACGGCGCTCGACCATCAGCTTTTTAATTTCCGAAATCGCCTTCGCCGGGTTCAGGCCTTTCGGGCATGTTTTGGTGCAGTTCATAATTGTATGACAGCGATACAGACGGAACGGATCCTCCAGCTCATCAAGCCGTTCGCCGGTCATCTCATCACGGGAATCGGCAATCCACCGATAGGCTTGCAGCAGAATGGCCGGGCCTAAATAGCGATCACCGTTCCACCAATAACTTGGGCAGGATGTTGAGCAACAGAAACACAGCACGCATTCCCACAGGCCATCAATCTTGGCGCGTTCCTCTGGGCTTTGCAGCCGCTCGGAATCAGGCGGTGGGGGGGTTTTTGACTTCAACCATGGCTCCACCGACGCTAACTGCGCATATAATTGCGTGACGTCCGGAACCAGGTCTTTGACCACCGGCCGGTGCGGCAAAGGATAGATGTGCACTTCCCCGTCAACGTCTTCAATCGGCTTCAAGCACGCCAAGGTGTTGGTGCCGTCAATGTTCATGGCGCAGGAACCGCAAATCCCCTCCCGACAGGACCGCCGGAAGGTAAGCGTGCTGTCGACCTCGTTTTTGATTTTCATCAATGAGTCCAGGACCATCGGGCCGCAGCTATCGAGATCAATCTCGTAGCTGTCCATGCGCGGATTATCACCGGTGTCCGGATCGTAGCGATAAATCTTGAAGGTTTTGACCCGCTTGGCACCTTCGGCCGCAGGATAGGTCGTGCCTTTTTTAACCTTTGAATTACTCGGCAGCGAAAACTCAGCCATGTGTCTTCTCTTTCTTCAAAATAGGTCTTTACGCTAAAAATTAATTGCTCAATAAACCCGTGCTTTCGGCGGGAAGCTTTCAACTTCATCTGTTAGCGTATTCATCTGCACATCACGGTATTGCACACGGTTTTGATAATTTTCATCAAGCCACATGCAGCTGTGCTTCATCCATTTTTCGTCATCCCGCTCGGTGAAGTCTTCACGGGCATGGGCACCCCGGCTTTCCTGCCGCAGATGCGCACTGTTGATGGTCACCATCGCTTGGCCGACAAGGTTCTCAAGCTCCATGCCTTCGACCAGGTCGGTATTCCAAATCAACGAGCGATCATTGATGCCGATATCGCTCATCGACTCGGCGATTTCGGCCATCACCTTAACGCCTTCAGAGAGAATTTCCTCATCCCGGAACACCGCCGCGTGCTTTTGCATACCGCGCTGCAGGCGATCACGCACATCGGCAACTTTCAGTGAGCCTTTGGCATGGCGCATGGCATCAAGGCGGGCGATAGAGTTTTCACCGGCATCTTTTGGCAGCGGCTTATGTGCTGCCCCTGGGGTGATTGTTTCCGCCGCCCGCAAGGCTGCGGCACGGCCAAAGACAACGATGTCCAGAAGTGAATTTGTGCCCAAACGGTTGGCCCCGTGCACCGACACACAGGCCGCTTCACCAATTGCCATCAAACCAGGGCAAACCCGA
>MDTB01087641.1_pt1 | contig 16934 bp, 13 predicted proteins | sample 811161 | NCBI WGS metagenome assembly MDTB01 (sample SAMN05326650, study PRJNA326480) | marine metagenome | isolation source: seawater | place: Mediterranean Sea | collected 2009
AACAATTGAAGAAATAAATTCATTAACAAAAAATATGCATGACACTTTACTAAACGTGAATTTTACCGGAGGAGAACCGTTTGCAAGAAAAGATATTTTGGAAATTGCGAAGTGCTATATAGATAATACTACTATTCAATCAATATATATTACAACTAATGGAAGCTTGCCTGAAAGAGCTTTAAATTTTGTAAAAAAAGTAAATGAATATAACGCTGATATAGAGTTAAACCTTCAAATATCAATTGATGCTTTAGGTGAACAACACGATAAAATTAGAAAAATAAAAGGTCTTTTTGATAAAGCAGTTGAAACATACAAACTTATTAATTCCCTAAGCATTGCTAATATCAATTCATCAGTAAACATTACAGTTACCCACGAAAATTATGAAAATGTTGATCAAATCTACGATGAATTGAAAAATACGCATGGTGTAAAAAATCTTAAATGTATTTTGGTAAGAGATGAAGGTATTTATCAAACGCCAGATAAACTTAAAAAAGATCTTTTAAACTCATATAATAATCTAGTTTTAAAAATAAATTCTGATCAAAATAAAAAAGATAATAAAAATTTTAACAAAAATTCAATTCAAGGTAAAATTCATAGAGCCAAAGATAAAATTTCTTACAAACTAGTTAAAGAAATGTATTTAGAAAATTCATATTTGAGCCCATGCCATGCATCTTCCCTTTTTGGTGTAATTGGAGCATCTGGAGATGTTTTTCCTTGCGAAATTTTAGAAGATAAAAAAATTGGAAATTTGAGAGATTATAACATGAATTTTAAGGAGTTGTGGAAAGATGATCTTAATAAAAAAACTAAAAAATGGATACTAGAAAGCAAATGCAGATGTACTTATGAGTGTGGGCTATCTTTTAACATAATTGGTAACTACAGATATTACCCGAGATTATTTCTTGAATTTTTAAAATGAAGAAAAATTTTTTTTTTTACTTAATTTTATTTATTCCAATTTTTTATATTATTACTTTTAATTTATTAAATGGTTATTTATTTCATGACACTTTAGATTATTATAGATTTTTTAAATATATTTTTATTTCAAGCGAACAAAATACTTTTCCTTTATGGACGCCAAAGCTTGATAATGGATTAAGTCTTGCATATATGTATTTTTGGAGTGGTAGTTTAGGATTAACATTTTTAAAAATTGGACAATTAATAAATTTAAATTCTTATTATACTTTTCAATTATATATTACTTTTCTTTTGATTATTTTTCTTTACGGTATATTTCTCAATTTAAAAAATAGAGAAAATTCTATTTTAAAATTTATCTTATTTTGTTCATTTTATTTTGGAGCAACAGTTTTGTACAGGCAACTAGCTTGGGATTTATTAATTTATGTATGTATACCTTACATAATTTATTGGTCTGAAAAATATTCTAGAACAGGTAATTTTAAAAATATTAATAAGATAACACTTTCTTTATTAGCAAATTATTTAGTGCATTCAGCATATATGTTGATTTACACTGGCTATATATCTTTAATTATTATTTTAGTTTATTTTTTTTATTATAATAGATCAATTTATGACATTAAAAATAAGTTTAAAAATTTAAATATAATTTATATAATTTATTTTTTTATTTTTTTATTATCTGGTTATTATCTTAAAAATTTTCAGCAGAGTATCGTGCTGGAAAATTATGCAATAGTCTCACCATTAAGAGATTTAGATGGAAAAGTTCCATATGAAATATTTTCAACGTATGCAAATTATTCTATTTTGAATTTAGGCAACAGAACATTAAATTTAAATATAAGTGATTTTGATTTTCAATTTTATTTAAACCCGATTTTTCTTGGATTAATTTTAATATTTTTTCTGAAAAAAAAATTACTTTTAAGTAAAGAATTAAATATCTATGTAATAATTGGAATCTTGATATTTATAATTTTTTTTCTTAATTTCGATTTAAAAGACAGGCTGTTATATAGTTTGCCTTTATTTGAATACACAAGGCATTTAAATTTTGCACTAATTATCGCAAAACCATGTTTGTATTTATTTTTGTCAATTTTGTTAGTTGATAACCTTAATTTTACTAAAGATGGTAATTTTTTTAAAAAAATTGAAAATTTTAAATTCGGATATTTGAGTAAAAAAATTATTTTCTTCACTCTATGTTTTTGTTTTTGTTTGGAAAACTTTTACCAAGTTTATAGCTTGAGGACTGAAAGAGACGATTACACTTATAAAAATTTTTATAAAAAGGACTCAAAACAAAATATTACTTATAAATATAAATGTTCCTTAGATCATGAGGTAAAATATAAAAAATTGCTCAGTTTTCCAAAAAATACTAGATGGAATCATATGCCCATATCTGTGAATTTAATAACGGAGGATGTCCCTTGTTCTTCTGAGCGTAGACAGGAATATTTGAACAAATATGAAAAAAAAATTTCAGAAAATTATAATTTTATTAAATATAAATTAGATAATAACCTATTATATTTAGATTTCGATGATTTAACAATTAACAAAGAATATTTTACTAATATTTCCTATTCACCCTACTGGAAAGCTTATGAAAATAGAGATATTAAATTATTTAACTCCAATGGATATTTGTCAATATTGATAATAAATAAAACTGAAAAAAAAATTCAATTAATTTATGAAGACAAAAAATTACATAATTATATATTTTTTCAATTTATAACTGGCATTATATTAATTATATTATTTTTATTTAATTTCATAAAACTTTTTTTTAAGACAAATTTAATAAAAAATATCTAAATACATTTATATGTCAAAAAATTTAATATTGGGAACAGCAATCGGATACAAATGGAATGATGTAAAAATTTTTATTAAAAGTTTGAGAGACTATAATAAATGTGAAGTATACCTCTTGGTAAACAAATTAGATGATTACACCAAAAAACAATTAAAAAAATTTAATATCAATATTATTAAATGTAAACTAGAGCCACTAGATTTTCGCTTCAGGTATATTTACTTCTATAATTTTTTAAAAAAAAATAAAAAAAAGTTTAAGCATGTTTTTTTTACAGATGTCAGAGACGTTTTTTTTCAGGGAAATGTATTTTCAAAAGTTGAAAAAGATTTAGAATTTTTTGAAGAAGCAAAAAAAATTAAGGATTGTAAAATTAATTCTCTTTGGATTAAATCAACTCTAGGTTTAATCAAGTACAATAAATTCAAACAAAGAGATATAGTTTGTTCAGGAACTGTAATTGGTAAATCAAATATGATGTCAAAATATTTTCAATTAATGGCAACAAAAGTGGATAAATTTAAAATGAAATTTTCAATTAAAGATTTTTTTTTAGTAAGACAAATAAAGTATGGTTTAGATCAACCCGCTTGTCATGATATTGTCTATTCAAATATATTCAAAACTCAAAAAATTTATTCAAACTCCAATGGTTATGTGGCTACAGTTGGTCATATGAAAAAATTATTATTTAATAATAAAGGAGCATTGATGAATGTTTCAAAAAAAAAATATTATGTAGTTCATCAATATGATAGATTCATCCTTAGATTTAATAAATTTATAAATAAGTATAAATAATTTTAATTCGAAATTTTATTAGAGTTATTAACGGAGATCGAATTGTGTGTGGAATTTTAGGCTGGTGTAATTTTAAAATTAAACCCAAATTAAATTTATTAAAAGATGCCAGCATACATATCCAAAATAGGGGACCTGATAATTATGGAGATTTTTCAAATGAGAAAATAAGTTTTGTACACAGAAGGTTATCAATAATTGATCTATCTAATAATTCCAATCAACCATTGATAGACGAGGAAACAGGGAATGTTTTAATTTTTAATGGAGAGATTTACAACTATAAAGAGATAAGAGAAGATATAAATAATAATTCTAGCAAAAACATATTTAAGACTGAAGGTGACTCTGAGGTAATTTTAATTGGATATAGAATTTATGGACTACAAAAATTATTAGAGAAACTAGAAGGCATGTTCGCTTTTTCTATTTGGGATCAGCAAAACAAGAAACTGCATATTGCAAGAGACAGGCTAGGAGAAAAACCTTTATTTTATACTAGAGATAAATTTGGCGGAATAATATTTTCATCTACAGTTAAAAGTCTTATTTCAATAGACAATGTAAAAGAAAATTTGAAATTAGATGATAGAAGTATTGATCAATATCTAACTTTTAATTATCTCCTTTTTGAGAAAACTTTTTTTAAAGATATAACTTTATTGCAACCAGGTTGTTTTTTAACTTTTGATCAAAATACTCAAGAAAAGTTTAAAGAAAATACATACTGGAGACTAGATCGTTGTTTTAGGAATAAGAGATACAAAAATTTAAGTTTTAAAAATGCAAAAGAGCAATTTTCAGAACTTATGAATAAATCTTTGACAAGCAGATCTAATAGTGACGTAACAATTGGAACATATTTATCTGGGGGAATAGACTCGAGTATTATCTCATTAAATTTAAAAAATTTATCAAGTCAGAATATGATGGCTCATAACATTTCGTTTAAAGAAAAAAGTTATGATGAAACAAAATATGCTGAATATATATCAAAAAAAGTTAATCATGACCTTAAGAGCCATTCTATGCCTAGTCCAAAAGATATTGCTTTAGATTTTTCAGAAATAGTAGAAGCAATGGATCAACCAATGGCAGATACTGCTTTTATATCAAATTTTTATCTTTCTAAGTTTTCAAGAAAATATTCTACAGTAGTATTTTCAGGAGATGGTGCAGACGAAATGTTATGTGGATACGAAACTTATCTTGCAGACATATTTAAAATATATTTTGAAAAAATCCCAACAGTTATAAATAATTCCATTAGAAAGATATTAAAATTATTTTACTCAATAAATCCATATGAAAAAGTAAGTTTTAATTACAAAATTGATAAATTTTTTGAAAATTTGTATCAAGACTCAAGGATCTCTCATATATTATGGAGATCTATATTCAGTGAAAAAGAAAAAAAAAAATTATCACATAAATATATTAATGAAAAACTTCATTATAATAAAATTTTTGAAAAATATAAACTTGTAGAAGATTTAAATTATTTAGATCAACATATGTTCATAGATCTTATAACATGGTTCCCAAACGATATATTATATAAAGTTGATAGGACTACAATGCACCATTCTCAAGAAAGTAGAATTCCATTTTTAGATACCAATATCATTGAATTTTGCTGTTCTTTGCCGATAAGATTTAAATTAAATTTATTTAACAAAAAGTATATTTTGAAAGATATACTCAGAGATAGTGTTGGTAAAAAAAACTTAAATAGAAAAAAAAGTGGTTTTAATAGTCCTGTTGGTTTGTGGATTAAAGAGGATAAAATTTTTCAAGAATTAACCTATTCATTGTTGACTACAGAAAACTTAAAAAATCATTTCCAGAAGTCAGAATTAATAAAATATTTTGATAATCATTTAAAGGGACATCAAGACAACACTTATAAATTATTTACAATTATGGTATTAAGTCAATGGATGTTAAATAATAAACTAAAAATTTAAAATTATGTTTTCAATTGTAATTCCTGCTTTAAATGAATCTAAATCACTTAAAGAGTCAAATTATATTGAAGAGTTAATCAATCATTTAAATAAAGAAAATTATTCTAACTATGAAATAATTTTAGTAAATGATGGATCTAAAGATGACACATTAGAAATATTTAATAGTTTGAAAAGCAAATATGATTTTGTAAAAGTTATTTCACACTCTATTAATAAAGGATATGGTTCTTCACTAAAAACTGGAATAACATTTGCAACTTATGATGATGTTGTTATTACAGACATAGATGGTACTTATGGTCCCAAAGCTGTAACCGAAATTATTAAGATATACTTAAAGAGAAAAAAAAATTCTATTAGTGGAGTGGATATGGTTGTTGCATCTAGAAAAGGAAAGAATCTAAACGAAACATTGTTTAAATCTTTTTTAAGATCCATTCTAAAATTTATAGTTGAATGGTCTTCTGGTTCAAAAATCGACGATATTAATTCTGGTTTAAGAATATTTTCAAAAAAAACTATGGTTAAACTATTTCCAGAATTGTCTAATTACTTCAGTTTTACAACAACAAGCACATTAGCTTACCTTTCATCAAATATGTCAATTTTGTATCATCCCATTGAGTATCTTAAAAGAGAAGGGAGAGGAACACATGTCCGATTAATGAGAGACTCATTAAGAACTTTACAGTATGTCGTAGAAGCAACGATTTTTTATAACCCATTTAAATTTTTTTTATTTATTTCTATTGTATTTCTGTTTCTAAGCATAATAAGTATTTTAATATTTATTTTTAAACAAATTTTACTATTAAAGACTTTGTTTTTAATTTTTATTTTCTTTACTTTTTTTTCTTTATTGATTGGCTTCTTAGGAGTTTTAATTCTTAAAGGTTTTAAAATTAAATAAACTTAAATTTTAATTAAGGCTAATCTAAGTTTATTTACCAGTTTATTTCTGAAGTTACTTAATTTTTCATTTGGTATACAAATATAATCTGCCATAGATGCTGTTTGTATATGGAATAAACTATAATTTTTTTTATTAAAAAAATTGAATATTTTTTTTGAAGAAGTATTCATTTTTGATAAGTAATATTCTTCAATTTCAATAAAAAATAATGGTCTATCTTTTTTAATTAAATTTTTCATACCCAATAATGCCAAAAATTCTGAGCCTTGAATATCAATTTTTATGAAACTAATTTTAGGAAAACTTATTTCATCAATTTTGACAGAAGCACTGTTGTTACCTGAATTATAAGAAGAATTTAATTCGATCCCAGTTACACCAGTATTTAAATTCTTATTTTCATAATTCAGTTTGGATAAACTCACACTTCTTCCTGTTTTGTTTGTTACTGCTAATTTAAAAGGAATTATATTTTTAAAATTATTTTTTAATATATTTAATTGAAATAGAGAAAAAATTAATGAGTCGGACTCAAAACTAAAAATTTTACCTTTATCTACTTTTTTGGATAAAATGATCGAATGCATCCCAATATGTGCACCAATATCCAAACAATTATAATTTTTTTTAACTAAAATATTTACTATTTTTTTAAAATGGGGTTCATGAAAGTTATTTGTTAAAGTGTCATTTTTTATTGTATATTTTTTTAACTTTTTATTTTTTCTAAATTTAATTTTTGGACTTGATAGAGAATTTTGAATAAGTAGAAATGTTTCTTTCCAACTTACTTTGAAAATAATTTCTCGTAAAATATATAGTATAGCAAATAATTTATTGAGCATTTATATCAAAAAGCTTTTGTTAATTTTTTTTTTTGATTTTTAATATTTTTTCTAAATACCATTTATAAAATTGGTCAATACCACTCTCTAAATTTACCCTAGGCTTATATTTTATTAACGAATAAATTTTTTTATTATTTGAGGAGGTAAAAATGGCATCACTTTTATTTCTAGTTGTTTTTTTTTCTTTGAAAGATTTTTTTGTTTTATTTTTTATTATTTCAACTAATTCTTTTAATGATCTTGTTTTATCATTGCCTAAGTTTACAACTTCTAAAAAATTTTTTTTCTTCTCAAATTTGTTAATTAATTTATTTATCATAATTATAATATCATTTATGTGGGTAAATGACCTTTTTGAGAGCTTATCACCATATATTTCTATTTGGTTTTTTTGATATATGTCGTTAAAGAATTTGTAATATGACATGTCTTCTCTTCCCCAACAACCGTAAACAGTAAAAAATCTTAAACCTACAGAACTTATATCATAAAGTTTATTATAGGTTCTGGCTAAATATTCATTAGCAACTTTTGAAACTCCATAAATTGACGTAGGGTCTAGTTTTGTGTTTTTTTCTATGAATGATTTATTATTTCCATAAACAGAACTAGAGGACGCATAAAATACTTTGTTGATATTATTTTGTATTGCATACTCAAAAACATTTATGAAAGAAATTAGGTTATTTGAAATTGTATTTTGTGGGAAAGTCTGAGAAACCCTTACACCAGGCGTTGCGGCTAAGTGAATAATCAAATCAAATTTATACCCTTTGAGTTTTTTTTTTAAATTGTGAGAGTTATTTAAATCTATTTTAATAAATTTAAGTTTACTTTTTTTTATTTGATTTAATCTAAGTTTTTGGGTTTTTTTTGAGACAGAACTTAAATTATCACAACCAACAACTCTATAATATTTTGATAAATATTTTTGTAAATTAAAACCGATAAACCCCGCTGAACCAGTAATAAGTATATTAATCATAATCTTATTAAATTTTTATCTTATTTTTAATAAATTTTATTATTTTATTCGCATCAGGGGGTAAATTATCTACTTTTTTATGATGTCCTGCAGTCCTATTTCTTAGACCCAATATGTGAATTTTATTTGAAGTTATCTCATTAATTTTTCCAGATAATATTCTTGGTAAACCATCTTCATAATCGTTGTCTGTTATTAGCACACCTTTTTTTGAAGAATTAATATATTTAGCTATTTTTTTTGTTAGAGAAAAAGGTTTTAGTTGTTTTAAGTGAATTATTCCAATTTTGATTTTTTTTGATTTTTTTTTAAAATGATCAACAACTTTTGATGCCTCAAATCTAGTTACTGAGTTTGGCATTAAAATAATATCAGGATTTTTAGGCAAATAATTATCTAGGGATATATTGTAATTATAACTTTTCCTATGTTCTGAGATATAATAAACGCTATCGTCTTTCATAAATTTTTTATAAACAGCTTTATATTCTTTACTTGTCATTGGGCTAAAAATTTTTATTCCAGGCATTTTATAAAAAATTGAGATATGACTTGAACCAGCTACTGGACCTATAGACCCCTCTAATGAAATGCCTCTAATAAAAATTGGACATGGTCTTTTCCAGATATCATTTGATTTGCATGCATAATTTACAATAAAGATACAGTTAAACCAGTTATATCCCTGGTATCTAATGATGTATATTGGCCTTGTTCCCTGAAGTGCTGCACCAGTAACTATTCCTCCTCCAGCTACATCAGCCATTGGTAATTCTATAACTCCATCTTTTTCATATAATTTTGGAAGTGTATTGTCTACCCAACCCACTCCAGTTAGATTTTGACCAAAAACAAAACTTTTATTTTTTTTTAAATGTTTTTTTGTAATCTCTTTTATAGTTTCTCTAAGATATTTTCCCATGATTTTGAAATTTTTTTGTTAATATTTTTATAATAAAGTTCTGCATTTCTCCCTAAAATTTTTTCTTCCGATTTTAGTCTGTCAAATACATTCTCCTTGTCCACTCCAGCACCTGAATGCCAATAAAGTCTATTGGTTCTAATATTTATTAATCTAGGAAAATTAAAATTATATTTACTCATTATTTTTAATATTTTAAGTGGATTATCTTTAGTATCAAAAGCTTCAATATTGAAAGCTTCAGCAACTTTTTTTGCTGTCCAATCTCTTCTATCGCTTTTTTTGGTTAAAACTGCAAAATCATTGTCTTCAATAACAAAAAGAACTGGTAGTTTCTTCTTTGCAACCCAACTTAATGAAGCTAATACGTAATCCTCTTCAAGTGCCGCATCTCCTAAAAATATTATTGTTGGTTTTCTATTTGCAAAAGCTGATCCAACTCCTATTGGGGCATTGCTTCCCATAAACCCATCATGTCCGTACATATTTATTTTTTTTGAATGTATGGATAAAGATCCTCCCATGCCGTATGTACAACCATCTTTTAAACCAAGCATTTCTTTAATTAATAGATTTATTTCCCCTCCAAAACTTAAATAAATTGAATGCCCTCTATGTTGACCGAACAATTGAGGTTTAAATTTTTTATATTTACAGAATTCAGCTATAGATGCTGCTACATATTCTTGCCCAGCTGATAAATAAACTGGAAAATTTATTTTTTTTGCTTTTATGTATTTAAAAATATTTTGGTCAAAACATCTGCTAATTGCAGCTTTTTTAAATATGTTAAGTTGAAATTTATTCATTAATTTATTTTTAATTTTCTAATATTTTCCTTTTTAATTTAATTTTTAAAGAACTTTTGATATTTTCCACTGCAGGTTTGCCAAATTTTGACTTTACTAAGGATAAGTATTTACTATTAGAGTGATATTTTTCCCATGCATGATCTCTGAAAGATAAAATTTGCCTAGAGGTTAAGTTTTTTGAAGGCAAGTTTAGAGTATCGTATGAATGTTGGCTAAATCCTGCATAGTTTTTTGGTAATGGTGTTCCATTTTTCCTAGCCTCTAAAAATAAAGGACTTCCTGGGTAAGCCATAGCAGAATAAAAATTTGCCATTTCTGAGTTAGTCTCTAAAGCATAATCAAGAGTAAATTTCATTGAGTCTTCAGTTTCATTAGGAAGCCCAAAAATATAATTTGCAGCTACGTTTATACCTTGATTTTGAATCATTCGAACAAAATCAATGATTTTTACTTCTTTAAAAGCATCTTTGTGAACCTCTTTTCTAATTACGCTGCTAGGGTTTTCAATTCCTAAACCCAACCAATTAACTCCAGCTTTCTTTAAAATTTCTAAATACTCTGGCTTACATGTATCTATTCTTGAATATGCCCAAATATTAAAATCATATTTTCTTTCAATTATCATCTTGCATATTTTAAGAAAATGGTTTGGATTTAATACAAAAAGCTCGTCAGCTATTTTTACATTTTTTACTCCTTTTTTAGCAAAATAATCAAATTGCTTAATTATAAAATCTGGCGACCACCATCTAAAAATATTAGAATTTTGTGAGGATATATTTTCAGAATTATCTGTTCTGTTAATAATATTTATCATACAAAAAGAACATTTATACGGGCATCCCAAGCTTGTATATAAAGCAGCGAAAGGTTGTTTTTTTGTATCATTTGACCAAGAATGCCAACCTGCAGTTCTGTAGTTATCTAAATTTGGCAAAGCTTGCCAAGAAACACCAGGAAGAACTGTCTCTAAATCTTTTTTGGATACTATATTCTCGCTTTCGCTCTTTTCAATAAAACCATCTTCATTTTTAAAAAAAATACCTTTTATTTTTTTTAAATTTTCACTTCTAAGATTTCCAAGTTTAAGCAAATTCAATATTGAATAAACTCCCTCATTACAAGCTACAATGTCAATTGAAGTCTCTTTCTCTAAAGTTTCATAAGGCAAAGCTGCTATATGACCACCAACAAATAGAATTTTGATTTCAGGGTTTAAATTTTTTAATTTTTTTGAAATCCCAACTGCACCCTCCATGTTTTGAGAAGAAGCGGAGGGTTGTTGACCATATACTACAAAGCACGCAATCTTTGGTTCAATATAATTAATGGTTTCAGCACTTTTTTCATAATCATATCTTAATACCTCACAATCTAAAACTTCACTTTTAAAACCCTTATTTAGACAGGCGTTATTTAACATTCCAGCCCATATAGGTGGCTCAATTGCTGAATGATCTTTACTTAAATCCTGATAAATTTTTTTTGAGGCATTTGGATGTATGAATAAGATATCTATCTTCATTTTTTTAATAATCTTTAAATGCATCAAATATTTTTTGCATATTATCAGTCATTACTTCTATAAGTACAGGATTTTTATTTTTTGTAATTATAATTAAATCCTCTTTTATTTTTTTATAATCATAAATTTTATAATAATTTAGTTCAAAAGCTTTAGCAATTTTTTTAAAATTTAAAGTTCCATCCCCAGTATCAATTGCATTATCTACTCTTCTTCCTTTAAAAAAAGTGTCAGCCCAGTTGTGCATCGAAACATATCCACCATTATTTATTACAAATAATTTTATATTTAAATTATAGTGGGAAATAGTTTTAAGCTCCTGTATATTTAACTCTAAAGATCCATCACCTGTAACTGCCAATATTTGTTTTTTAGGCTCTGCAATAGCTGAACCTATTGCTAGAGGAACGGAAAGTCCCATTGCCGCGTTAGTAACAGATGCTATTTCTTTTTGATTGTTCTCAAATTTCCAAACTTGTCCCCCAATATAATAATTTGAACCTGCATCTGTTACTAATATATTTTTTGATTTAGAAAATTTTCCTAACTGATACATAAAGTAATAAAGATCAATAGGATTTTGCTTTTTAATGATATTCTTTATGTCTAAAGATTTCTTTAATTTAATACAATATTTTAACCAATCATTAAATTTAGTATTTTTTTTGAGTCTTGTAATTTCTGAAATTAAGTCTGGAATAAAAATTTTTAAATCTTGATTAATCTTCAAATCAATTTTAACTCCTTTTTTATTCAATTCATCTCTAGAAACATCTATAGAAATTACTTTTGCATTTTTAAAAACATCAAATTCATGCCCTACTAATTGTGGAGCAAATCGACATCCAAATCCTAGTACCAAGTCTGCCTCTTGCATAATTTTTTTGCAGTATCTTGACCCTTTTATACCCGCTACACCCATGATTAAATTCTGGTTATGCCTATCTAAATCTTGACCAGCTCTAGAAAAAAAAATTGGAATTTTTTTTAATTTTGCAATTTTTTTAATAAGTTTGTAAGTATTACTTGATCTTACTCCACCACCACATATAAAAATTGGTTTTTTTTTGTAATTTAAAAATTTAATAATTTTTTTAATATTAATTAAATTATTATTTAATTTCTTTTTTTCTTCTTTAAAACTTTTTAATTTTTTTAAATCTATTTTTGATTTTTGTATATTTAATGGAATATCAATCCATACTGGTCCTGGTCTTTTATTTAAAGCAGTATAAAAAGCCTTTTCTAGTATGTATTTAATATCATTTGGATTTTTAACAATTTCTGCATATTTAGTTAAAGGTTTTATAATTGGAATAATGTTTATTTCAGCAGTACCGAATGTTCTGATATTTTTTAGCTTTGTATTAAATGTTGTTTGTTTTAAATCAACTTGACCTGAAATTACTAATATAGGCGCTGAGTCCACGAAAGCTTCAGCTAATCCAGGGATGGCATTTGTGGCACCTGGGCCTGCTGTAACACACGCAACACCTACACCACCCTTTATCCTAGCGTATGCCTCAGCCATGATTGGAGCAGTAGCCTCATTTCTAGTGGCATAATATTTAATACCTGATTTTTTAATTGCATCATTTAGATACATCGCACCATACCCAGTAAGCATAAAAATATTTTTAACTGATTTTTTTTTCAGGAAATATGAGATAAACTCTGCAACTGTCATTAAAATTGTTTTTGTATTTTAAACTAATTATTTGTATATCAGAATATAACATATCTAAAATCAAAAAATGTTAATTAGCAAAACACCTTATAGAATATCTTTTTTTGGAGGAGGAACAGATTATCCCTTTTGGTACAAAAAATATGGTGGAGAAGTTATATCTACTACAATTGATAAATACATTTATTTAACCTGCAGACATCTTCCAGAATTTTTTGATCACAAATATCGAATTGTTTATTCTAAAATTGAATTAGCAAAAAATACGAACCAAATAAAACACATTGTTGTTAGAAAACTTCTCAAACATATGAAATTTAGAGAAGGAATAGAGTTACACTATGATGGTGATCTGCCTGCACAAAGTGGAATGGGATCTAGCTCGTCATTCATTGTTGGTTGTATTAATATTTTATTTAATATCCAAAATCTTGAACTTTCAAAAAAAAAATTAGCTGAAAAAAGCCTTAATTTTGAACAAAAAATATTAAAAGAAGTAGTTGGTTCACAAGATCAAATCGCAGCTTCTTACGGAGGTTTTAATTCAATCAAATTTTTAAAAAATGGTACTCACATTATTGAAGATTTAAAAATAAATAAAAAAATTGAAAGAAAATTAAATAATAGATTGATACTTTTGTTTACTGGCAATCAAAGAAGAGCTAACGATATTGCAAAGACTTATGTAAACCAGTTAACATCAAAAAAAAAAAGACAAATGATAGAAATTCAGGGTTTTGTAGATAAAGCAAAGAAATACTTAAAAAAAGGTAATCTAGATGATTTTGGAGATTTATTAAATGAAAGTTGGCAAAAAAAAAAAGAGTTAAGTAAAAATATTTCATCAAATTTTATTGATGATATTTATTTGAAAGCGATGAAAAACGGCTCCTTAGGTGGAAAAATACTTGGAGCAGGTGGTGGAGGTTTTTGTTTATTTTATGTGTCGGAAAATAAGTTATTAAATTTCAAAAGAGTTTTTAGTAAATTTCCTTTAATCTCTTTTAAATTCGAAAAAGAAGGTTCAAAAATAATTTTTAATAGCAAGAATTAGGATGACTGAACTGACAGTTATTTTACCTACAAAAAATTCTGAAAAGAATTTAAATATTTTTCTCAACTCTTTAAAAGATCAAGATTTTCAAGATTTTTATTTATTTGTAGCAGATGGAGCTTCAGAGGATAAAACTCTTGAAATAATTAAAAAATATAATTTTAACTCAATCATAATTTCTAATTCAGACGATAGCGCAGAAGATGGAATTAATAAATGTATGAGACAAGTTAGAACCCAATATTTTTGTCTTTTGAATTCCGACGATAAACTTGGTCAAAAAAACTATTTATCTTCATTAATGTCAGAATTAAAAACAGGTGCTGATATTTCTTTACCAAATTTTGGATCAATATTAAATAATGAACTGAAAGTAGTTAATCAGAAGGATGACTTTACTAATTTGATATATCAAAATGCATCACCAGATATTGGTTGGATGGCTAAAAGCTTTGTTTTAAAAGAGGGACTGTTTCCAGAGAATTATAAGATGGCTTCTGCTTATTATTTTTTATTAAACTTGTACAAAAAAGGCTATTCCTTCAAAAGAAATAAAAAGGTTTATTATTATTTTAGAATTGGAGGAAATTCTTATAAAAATGCTGTTTTAGCATTTACTGAAGGTAAAGAAGTGTCTTTAAAATTTGGATCTAATAAATTTAAAACTTATTTAATTTTATACAAAAATTTAATTAAATTTTTTATTAAGCATAAATTATTAAAGTTTTGGAATAAGGTTTAATATGAGTAAATTTTCTCATCCTTTAATGGATAATAACATAAATCAGTCAGACGTTAATGAAGTAATAAAATTTTTAAAAAAAAATAAAAAAAGAATATTTACACAATCATTTCAAGTAAATAAATTTGAAAAATTATGGTCAAAATGGCTTAAATCTAAATATAGTATTTTTGTTAATTCTGGATCTTCAGCAAATTTGCTCACGCTTCAAATATTAAAAATTTTATATGGAACGGGTGAAATAATTGTTCCGCCTTTGACTTGGATATCAGATGTAGCTGCGGTTATACAAGGTAATTTCAAACCAATCTTTGTAGATATAAATCCTAAAAATTTATGCATGGATGAAAGAAACATTATTAAAAAAATAAATAATAAAACTGTAGCTGTTTTTTTAACTCATGCACAGGGTTTTAATGGATTAAGTAGAAATTTATTAAAAATTTTAAAAGAAAAAAAAATAATTTTAATAGAAGATGTTTGCGAATCTCATGGAGCAACATTCCAAAATAAAAAACTTGGTACTTATGGATTGATCTCTAATTTTTCTTTTTACTACGCTCATCATATGTCAACGGTTGAAGGAGGCATGATATGTACTGATAATAAAAAAATTTATGAAATAGCTAGAATGCTTAGATCACATGGAATGCTAAGAGAGAGTGGAAATAAATCTTATGAACAAAAACTTCAAAAAAAATACAAACATTTGTCACCTAAATTTATTTTTTTATATCCCGCTTACAATGTGAGAAACACAGAGATACCAGCCGTAATAGGAATAAACCAATTAAAGAGAATTGATAAAAATAACAAATTAAGATCAAAAAATTTTAAAGTATTTTTAAGGTATATTGATGGCGATCATTATAGAAATGATTTTGAATTAAAAGGCAGCTCAAATTATGCATTTCCATTAATACTAAAAAAAGCTAATTACAAAAATAGAAATATTTTAGAAAGAACAATGAAAAAAAATAAAATTGAATTTAGGAGAGGTAACGCTGGAGGTGGTAACCAGTTGAGACAACCTTATTTGAAAGATTATTTAAAAAATATTGATCTCAAAGAATTTAAACAAGTAGACCATATTCATTTTTTTGGTTATTACATCGGAAATTATCCCACATTGAAACCAAGTAAAATTATTAAATTATGTCAGATACTAAATAATATTAAATATGAATAGAAAATTTAAAAGATGCTTAATTACGGGAATAACAGGGTCTGGGGGAAGCTATCTTGCAGAATATATTTTAAATAAATCAAAAAAAACTAAAATTTTTGGATTTTTTAGATCAAATGGTTATAAAAAATTATTACAGCAAAAATATAAAAATAAGATAACTTTTCATAAAGTTGACTTAAAAAACTTTGATTTATTAAAAAAAAAAATTAATTTAGTTAAGCCTGATGTAATTTTTCATTTAGCCTCTAATGCTGATGTCAGAGGTTCTTTTGATCTCCCAATTGAACATGCAAAAAATAATAATTTAATTACAGTAAATTTACTTGAGGCTATAAGAAAATCAAAATTTAATCCAATAATAATGATTTGTAGTACTTCTGAAGTTTATGGAAATGTTTTAAAACAACATATGCCAATTACAGAAAAACAAAAAATTGCACCAATTAATCCATATGCAGTCACAAAAGTTTATCAAGATTTAATTTCTCAAGTATATCATAAATCATTTCAACTTAGGGTTATAATAACTAGAATGTTTTCTTATACTAATGCCAGAAGAATGAATCTTTTTCAAACAGCTTTTGCAAACCAAATTGCCTTGTGTGAGAAAGGTAAACTTAAATATTTGAAGCATGGAAATTTAAATAGTGTAAGAACATTCGTTGATATAGATGACGCAATGTCTGCTTATTGGTTAGCAGCAA